>Ga0209191_1000586_pt1 | contig 27919 bp, 35 predicted proteins | sample S_130626_EF_Meta_FD_187320 | JGI IMG/M metagenome (GOLD analysis project Ga0209191, IMG submission 187320) | Freshwater microbial communities from Lake Simoncouche, Canada to study carbon cycling - S_130626_EF_MetaG (SPAdes) (version 2) | ecosystem: Environmental > Aquatic > Freshwater > Lake ...
CCGTTGTTGTTGGGAAAGTTTAGTACGCCATCTGCACCAAAGTTCCAAATTTTTGTGCCAATCTCAAGATCAATTCCATCGAACGCAATAGGAGTAATCTTAACACCATTTGGCAATGTTAGTTTACCATCTGATCCTAAACTAACTGTGTTACCACCGTTAACCAGTTCGTTAGTTGAATTAAGACCGGCAATGCTAACAGCACTGACCCACTGACTATTATAGTACACATACAAGTTGCCGTCATTCATGTTCCACCAAACGTTACCTTCCGTAACTGGATTTGGTGCTGTTAGAGAAAACTGTACCTGTGTTCCTGGATCGCCTTGTTCGCCCTGCGGCCCAGGCAGTCCGTTGCTGCCATTAGTACCGGCTGGCCCTGTAGGTCCTTGTGGTCCTTGTGAGCCGGTATCTCCTTTTAATCCTGAAATTCCTTGTGGTCCCGTATTTCCTATAGGTCCTGTAACACCAGTATCTCCTTTAGCACCAGTGTCGCCTTTGTCGCCTTTTAATCCACGTAGTCCTTGCGGTCCTTGCGGTCCTTCTGCGCCAGCGGCGCCGGTGTTGCCTTGTGGCCCTTGTGCTCCAACCTCGCCGGGAATTCCTCTAAGTCCACGCTGTCCCTGCGGTCCTTCAGCACCATCAGCACCAGCAGGTCCAGTTGCCCCCATCGCGCCAGTATCGCCCTTGTCGCCTTTTAGGCCACGCGGCCCCTGTTGTCCTTGTATCCCTTGTATACCCTGTGCTCCATTTAAACCAGATTCGCCAGTATCTCCCTTGTCACCCTTAACTCCACGTGGCCCTTGTTCTCCAACTTCGCCTTGGATGCCTTGTGCTCCGTTGATGCCATTGGCTCCTGTATCGCCTTTGTCACCCTTAACTCCACGTGGCCCAATATTGCCTTGCGCACCAGTTTCTCCTGTATATCCGCGAAGCCCAATATCCCCAGTGTCGCCTTTAGCCCCACGTGGCCCAATGGCACCTTGCGGCCCAATGGCACCTTGCGGTCCTTGCACTCCTGCATTTGCACTTGCCCAAAAATTTGAATAGTAAACATACAGATTACCATCATTTGTGTCCCACCATAGATCGCCAGCGTCTGGTGCATCGGGTGGGCTTGCTGATGTAATAACTACTTCAGTTGCAATTACACTACTGTACAGTTCAGTAAAGTTATCGTTTACTTTGTCGAATGCAATTCGCAAAGGATCGCCATTTCCTGTATCAGCCGTTCCTAAGTTTATTATCTTTTTTGTCATTGCCGTTCCTTAATTAAGCAAATGTAGCGTTGAGTGTATACCAATTGGTACTGTCAGCTGTGAAGAATTGTAAAGCCGCTCCTGGCTCTAATATCACCGGGCTGTTTACAAGGTCGTCGTTGATTCGATCGCCACTTGCTGGATATACTGTTAAATTTAGCAACCCTGCATTTTTAACAATAAGTGTATAGCCTGCCGCAGCATTTGGGAAAACTACGCCGGTGCCAGCAGCCACAGTGCTTATTATGTTAATTTCTGCAACTAACGGAACAGCATCTCCTTGCGTTGTTCCTGCAGATGTTATTCCAGTATCTGCACTTTTTCTTATAAGTCCGCCAACTTGTAAATTGCCAGCAGCATACACTGCACCGCTGCCTCCATTAACTGTAAACTTATTAGAATTAACGGTAATATTACCAACACCAACATTCAGCGCAGTTAATTCGCCCAGTGATGTTAAACTTGAATTAACCACTGTGGATGCCAAAGTAGTTCCTGTTAAATCTCCTGCCGCACCAGTTGGGATAGTAATAGCTTCCCACTTTGGTGCTGCACCAGTTCCCTGTGTCATTAAGAATCTACCGGATGTACCAGGTACTAATTCAGTTGTAGTGTTTGTTCCACTTACATAAAATACACCACCAATTGTAGTGCCTTTTAAGTTATCGGATACTCCGGCTGAGCCTGCTTTACCTGCAAACTCATTTGCCCAAACTTTATTAAACACATTGGTACTTTGACCAATGTCGCCGACTTCGTTAGTACCTGTTTTTGTTATAGCCGGTGCAGAAGGTGTTCCTATAAATGATGTAGCATATACATTGTTAAATTTATTTGCAGGGTTACCAAGATTTCTGGCCGCATCAGTTTTAATAATACTATCAGCTTCTGCGCTCACTGATACTTTACTAAGTTCGTAATATACAACAGTATCAACATTTCCAGGAACATTGTCAACGGTAAATGATATATCGTGTATACCATCAGCACCTCCCAGTAATGATCCTTTAATTATTAACTGATCACCAAGAGTATATCCGTTGCCGCCAAACGTACAACTAACACCACTATAGCTTCCACTGCTGTAGCCAACAGTTACCAATGCACCGTTAGCAGTACTGCTACCAACTACATTCGATACTGGTATATTTTCATATTGCCCCGAAGTACCATTGGCCGGTGTAGGAGTACCGTCAATGGTAAATGTTGTTCCGTCCGGGTCAGGTTTCAAACTACCCGAACGTCTTACCATGACTCTACCGCCAGGTTGCAGTGTACCAAACAAACTGTTAATACCGTTTTGAACAATACCGCTGGTTGTAACTTCTTGTGGTGCAGCAGCGGCAGCGGTTAAGTTGCCTAAAATACTACCAACAGCAATATTTGCAATTTCGCTGAGTGCAACGCCACCTGCTTTGATTCCAACAAAGCCGTCTGTAATTTCAAAATTGTCTTCGTCAAAACTGGCCAATCCGCTGGCTGCTTGTTTAGTTGCTGCGGTTCCAGTAGGCGCTGCTGCCCGTGTAGAAGCTAAGGTCATTGACAATTTACTTTGCTCAACTGCCGCGGCAGCATTTAAATGTCTGTTGTAAATTACATTATCATTTATTGTTAGCTCTATAGAACTGTTATCAAGGCTAAGAACATCAGCACCTGTTAAATGATCGGCTGCGGTAGTTAAAAACAATGCACGTACAACCCCATCAAACCTATTTGAAACTTCTGTTGTGCCAGTGTACGAAAATATTTCAGTACCAATTTTTAAATAACCGCTTTCTGGAAATCCTGTAATGTCATCCACAGTCAACGTTGACGCAGTGCTTGGTGATAGGTAGTCAGCTGTTAACTGTGCAATGCTTGAGCTGGTAAACTCGCTGGTTAGTTCGCCAGTAATTGATGTACTAACAACATGTTTGCCAGCGCCTGTAAATAATGCAATATCTCCAGCAGCCGGAGTCATAACATTTACGTCACGTAGTTTATAAAAGCTATCTCGTAAATCTACTTGCTGATCAACGTAACCAATATTGGCAGCATCACTATCACTGGTAACCAGTGGAACAAGATTTGTAATTCTGTGACCAACACCATTGCCTGCCATGTCGAGGTCTGCAGACAATGCTGGACTACCGGCTGTTGGCAGGAATCCTCCTGTGGTTGCAGGAATTCGCTCGCCTAACGGAACAAGTGCGCCAGTATGTGTATAGCCAAGTCTCTTATCAATGTATCCTCGAACTGCACTTTCTACTGGTACTGAATCATCTGCATTATCAGTCATGGTGTTATCTGTGGAGAACTCTTTAACCACAGTACCGCGCTTAAATCCAATACCGTCAAGATTACTTAGAGCAATACTTGCAGCAAATGTAACAGTACCAGTACCCTGATCAACAGTGAAGAATTTACCAACACGGAAGATACCATACTGATCAGTTGATACATAGAACACTCGGCCAGACGTTTCTTCAACAACTTCTTTAACTCTGCTTGGCGCCTTTTCTGGAGCACCTAATAGATTATTTGGATAGTTAGTACTGTTGAATCCTCCTGATCCGATGTCAAGGAAATCGTGTCCCGTTGCTCGGCAAGTACTAATATTAACAGTAATTTCTGCAGGCTCACCTGCTCTTAGGCCTGCTCGTAAGGTGTAACTTTGATATTGGTCAAACCCAATTCGTATACCTGTTGCTACAGGATCAGCCGCAGGATCAGCAATAGTTCCTGATCCATATGCTAATGGAGCCGATTGTATGGTAATGTGTGCAGGTACAGGACCTGCAGCCACAATATAACCAGTGATAATATGAATACGTCCTGCCCAAGATGTTGTCAACAATCCGGAGTTAAGTTTTGCAATTGTATTAGATGAGCTAACTGAAACAACTGCGATCTTAGTATCACCGGCAGCACTACCATAGCCGCCAGCTAAGTTAGCAGGTTCTGTCTGTACCAGTGTATAATCAAAACTGGTATCGAAACTTAGTACTGCTTGATTGCCATAACTAACTGTTCCAGTCCCAACTACAGCAGGATTAACAGTAGTTCCTGAATTACTGTAGGTAAAATTATACAAGTCTGGTGCTGTTAACACTGTGCCTGAAGTTACATTAAATGTGCTGTCCGAACTGCATACCACAGTAACAACGTCACCAGCATTTAATCCATGAGGTGTTAGTCCTGTGGTAATTGTTGCAATTGATAACACACGTTTAACAGCACTGATAGATCGAGTTGTTAGTAATGATGCACCTGAAGCATAGGACAAACTATAAGATAATGTTCTGTAAATATCACCTAATTCAGTTGGTGCAGTAAACTCAAGAGCCGTACTTGGTCTAACCGGTCTTACTCTTCCAACACCAGTAAATCTAAAATTTTGTAAGGGACGTATTGTAATTATTTGACCGTCTTCTAACGGTGCTCTTAAACCTGCACTGTTAGAGCCAGAATTTAAATTTAGCTTAATTACTGAACGTGTACCTAACGACCCGCCACTGTTAACTCCAGAACCAACAGTACTGGTTATTTCAAGATTACTTAATTCGTATGACACTGTATCGCCGAGGTATGATCCAACAAATTCTGCCCCAACGCCAACTCCAGGTAATGCCACAGTTGTAGTAACTGAACCTCTTACTGTGGGATATCCCCCTACTGGATTAATAGAGTAGTTACCGCCTTCAATTACCTCGAACCCGGTAATTGCGCCTGGGCCAGCTGCGCCACCATCGACTTCGGTTACTCTAAATCTTGTTTTCAATCCACCAGTATACAACGTGCCACCGTCTACATCTATAAGGTCACCAACGGCATAGCCAGTACCTGCAACATCAATAGTGATGTTATTGGGCATTGACGGTGTGTTGTTAACAATACTCGAATTGGTATTGCTGTGATCAATTTCTATTTCACTAACATTGAATATCGAAGGTTGTGTAGTTCCGCTAACATACGAATAGAAGTCTATATAGATACTTTGATCTGCTGCAAGGTTTTTACTTGCAAATGTACTTCGTTTAAATACCTTGACAGTCTTAACCATATCGTCACCGAGCACAACCGGATCAGCAACTTCATTAGGATCCGATCCCCTGGCTTTAAGACCGTACTCACCGTTACAACTTGAACCGTTTAATGAACGAATCTGACCACCGTTATTGGCAAAATATGAAACCCAGTTGTAGTAGGTAAACACAGATACCGCTTCTGAAATACCGTTATTGTTGGCCACTAATCCGTAGCCAAGGTCATTAACCTGGGTGAAGTCGTTTGACAACATACTTCTATTGCCCGGAGTTTCGATAATAATATCGGTACCGCCTAACGGTACAGTATCGGTATAAGGTGTTGATGCATCAAGTGTAAGAGTTGCAGTTCCTGCAGAACGATCGTAATTTTCTACAGAATTAAGTTGATAACGTTCTCCAGCAATGTAGAAACTGTTTGGAACACCTGGTGCTCTAACAGTTAATCCGTTAACTAATATTTCTGTAGTTGAATTTTTGCTGGTAATTGTTGCCGGTAAGTTACCGGAAAAGCCGTCAATATACATGCCGCCGCGGAACGATTGCTTATTAACACTGCCACTTAAACTGGTACATGTTTGGAAATACGGACTCTTAGTTTGTATTTGACCTTCTGGATCAAGTACACACATAAAGCCTCCATGACCTTGTGCAGTGATGTTACGTAAAATTGTACCGTCATTTAACAAGAATACGTCCATGTCCTTGTTGGCCTTGGGTGGATTGCTTGTTCCGATAATTGTATTTTTAATACCAGTTATTAAATCTGCAACAAACACATCAGCACCCGCTTCAACTACTCCGGCTGATGACGGACTTAATGATCCTCGCTTACCTACGGTAGCTCCGGAACCAGTGGATACCGCAGGAGCACCTATAGTAGTACCATCAAGTATTAATTGAGCCAGCTGATTAACATAATCCATGCCGTCTAAGGTTTCTGTTAACTGTGTAGTAATAGCAACTAATGCACTGGCATTTCTTCTATATGCTTGTCCAGCTGCAATTGTTCTACTTGTGCCGCCGTTGGTAATATCATAAACAATGGCATCAACAATGTAACCTACATCTCGAGCACATAATATTTGATTGTAAACAAAAGACGGAACGTACTTAGCGTTAATATATCTAACAACTTCGTCCTTGATAAAGTCCTTGCTATTAGATAGTCTTGTGGCTGCACCAGTATTACCTGATGTTGGAGTACTTGGAAAAATACCAGACACACCTGTAGGGTCTGTCAAATAATGATAACCAAAGTTATTACCTACAGGAGCCAAGCCACTGCCATTTAATGCTCGTACTGTTGCACCGCTCAATGGGGTTATAGGTACTTGACTAATTTCAAACGAAGTTGCACTAACAAGTCTTGTAACCTGTGTTGCAGGACTAAATGTACCAGTACCTGCTAATGCATACAAATACATACCTACTTCTAATCCAGTTATACTACCAGTTGCCAGCGTGACCGTTGTTCCCGAACTTGATGCAGTTAACGAGTTCGTAGTGTAAGTTCGAGTTAACCCGTCAAATTCGCTGTCGCGATAGAAATATATACCTGCCCATGGACTTTGACTTACACCGGGTGCTGGTCTAATAATACTTCTACGAAATTCATCTCCCTTAACAGAAACGTTAGTAGACACTCTAATAGGTAATTGTTCGTAATATATTCCACTCTCTACCCTAACAGTGATCTGCAATTCTGGAACTGGCTGGCCGAACTCCAGCTGCTCATCATCGATGAATTCTAATGCAATGTTACTGCCGTTTGTACCGTTGGCCACAATATCTTTGATAGAATTAACAAGTCGTGTGACCAAAGTTCCAGACCCAGCTTCAGCATCGCCGCCAGCAGTTTCTTGTATCTCAGTAGAACGCTTGCCCAAACTTATATCATCCGGCGGAACTCCTATGGTGTTATTTTCAATAATCTGTTGTGCCAATAAATTAATATAATTAATTCCGTCTATGGTAGGAACAAGTTGTTCACTAACTTCAGACAATACAGAAATTGCACCGGTAAAGTATGCCCTGGCTGCTTTAATAGTTTTTGTATTACCACCATATCGTGTGTCGTGTACTAACGCATCAACAATCAATCCAGCATCTCTACTGCACTTAGTTTCGTTGAATGTTAGCGATGGATATTTTGCTTTGATAAATTCTACAACTTCGGCAGCAATAAAATCTCGATTGTCTTCAAGATTCTGTGCCGTATATTTGTAATCAGATTGAAACTGTGTTATGTCACTTAGTGTGTGCAATAGCTCAATAACATAGACATCATCAGTACCTAACGTACCGTTGTAATTTATAACTCTGCCTGTTGCACCACTTCGAATACCTTTGATAATACTACCTTCTCGCAAGTCTCTATTAAGAATATCCTTGCTTTGATCAACACCGCTACCGTTTGAAAATATATTCAATGTTCGACGTGCGCCTGTACCTATGGCTGCTGAATTAAGATAACAGAGATTATTATTGTTAGCATAAGTCAGTAATTGTCTGTAAGGACCGGGCTCAGTTAATGATGCATTTATTAATTCTTCAGCCTTAAAGCAAGCCGCACCGACTGTGGCGTATGCATATGCAAAGGCTCGTCCTTCCTTGCCAGGAGGAGTATCAGCTTGGGTATCATCACCGCTGGTGGCTACAAACAAGTTACTGTCTGATGCAAAACTTGAATTGTCTACATAAAATTTTGTTGCTGCAACTAATCCGCCATTGCTAATATCGTCTTGCGGAGTTGGATTTCTTGAAAGGATTAATGCTCCTTCCATAGTGTCGCCCTGGCGTCTAACTACACTCTTACGAGGTAACGCTTCGTTACTAACCCAATTGCCCTCAAGATCAAGGTCAAGATTAGCATCGACAAATTGTTCAGCGCCTCGATTAATTGCAGATACAGTTGGACTTTCGTTAACAAGAATTCTTGATAGTCCGTCAGTAGCATCTTCTCTTGTTGCGTGTACGGACAGTCTATTCTTATCTACAAATCTTAGATAATAAGTACTGCCATTAGACAAGCCTGTTGCTGGAGTACTACCAGCATTTACATATCTAAACGCAATACCGTTAGAACCGCTATTGAAACCGTGTAGTGGAATTCTGGCGTAGCCGATATCTACCCAATCTGTAATACTAATATAATATTCGTCTTTAGAAGCAGGTTCGCTTCTTACACGAATTTGACTGCCTGCTCCTGGGCCGCCACTTGCCTGTAAATATCTTTGATCTGCAAAACCTTTTGTAATAACCAAATTGTCAGCAGTAATCGCTGTATCGTGTACTACGTTAAATGCTGCCGCAGTTTCGTCAGTGGGTTCTGCAAGATTACCAATGATAAATCGTTGTGCATCAAGGTGACCGCCAAGTGTTGGCTCTACGTCATTACCAACTTTGCCGCCTGTGCTAATAATACGAATTTCGTTTTCGTCACTGTGGTCAACACTGATTCCTTCACCGCCTACTAACGATTTAGCCAACAATGCATCGCCATCTGTGTTGGCCACAATAACTTGATCGCCTGCATAGCTGTTAGGTGTATCATCTAAATCTGTAAATGCAATAGTGTCACCGGATCCAAAAATAGCAAAGAGTTGAATAAAGTTATCATTAACTTTACGGAACGATTCGCGAATACTGTCGCCTGTACCGTCGTTACCCTGTACGCCGATATCTACATTTTGTCTTGCCATATTATTCCCCTACGTGATCGTCTTGATAGTTGTCTGCTACAGAAAAACTACTGCCGCAACCGCATGAAGTTTCTGCATTTGGATTTGCAATTGAAAAATTCGACCCCATCAATTCGTCTTTATAATCTATTGTTGCGCCCGTCAAATACTGCATACTCATTGCATCAACTAACAATTGCATGCCATCTTTGTCTATAATATGGTCGTCTTCGTTAGCAGTTTCGTCGAATGTGAACCCGTAACTCATTCCAGAACACCCGCCACCTTGTACAAAAACACGTAATTTTAAATTAGGGTTGTTTTCTTCGGCTAATAGATCTTGTATCTTGGATACAGATGCGTCGGTAATAGTAATCATCAATGGTCCTTTTTGAATATTTATCTTAATTTTTTGTAACCTTAATGTAAATAAGAGATGTACTTATATGAAGAAACTATTACTGAGCAGCACACACGAGTCAGCAAGTTAGGCAACGAACATGTCTATAACCGCACTCGACGTGTAATTGTATTTAGGTGTGATAATTGCAGAGAGCTATTTCGTAGAAACAGAGATGCAATGAGTCCTAAACGATTAAGTAATAATTATTTCCACTGCTGTGAAAACTGTGATTCAAAAAGATTCGCCCAAAAAAAAGGTGCCGAAAGACGCACCATCTGGGACAAGCCGGCCAGCAGCCTTGACGATATTAGTAGGCTATGATTTGATATCTTTTTAGTACGCACATAATGATAGATATCTATAAATAATACATTAAGGAGGAACGTAAATGTTCAAGAAAATTTCAGAATTCTTCACAGGCAAAAAGCCAGAAGCAGCCCCAGAAGCACCATATAAAGTTGATCCAATTCCGGCTGGTACGGAAGCATCGATTATTGCCGAACCACCAGCAGTTGAGACAGTGGTAGTTGTTCCAGAAGCTGTTGTACCAGCAGCCGTAGTTGAGCAAGCACCAGTTGTAACTAAGAAGCCACGAGCACCTGCTAAACCAAAGGCACCTGCTGTTAAAAAGCCACGTGCTCCTAAAGCAAAGTAAGTTCTTTAGCCCGCTTGTGTAATGCAAAGCTGGCCAGATTCTTACCTTTACTTTCGCACATAATATCATGTGTGCCTAAAAAGCTCAATGCCCAATCGTTCGTTGCTGAGTTCCAGTAAAAGTCCGAGTGTGCTCTGAGCTTTTGTTTTTTGTAGCCTTCTGCAAGTAAATCTGCATAGTCTGGGGCAGTACTGGTATTGTGATCAATTAGATAGTCTTCACGACTGACACTATAGTGCATGGTAGGGCGAACACCGCGCCAAGAATCAATCACACGTTTAACTCTATCGTCGGAGGGCTGTATGTAGTCTCCCGTACGGATCCAGTGATGGTGTATATCAAGTACGAGGGCGCAGTGTTTTTCAAGTTCGAGACTTGAGTCGATTCCCCAACAGTTTTCGTCATTTTCAATGGTAATGCAGTTTCTTGCTTCTGGAGACAATTGTGTAAGCGCAGAGATAATACCGGCGGGACCTTGTTTACCCGAGATGTGTACGTTGATTTTAAAGTCTTGAAAAGTCTTGCCGTATCCCATCCATCTGACCATATCCACATGATATTCAAATTCCTCTATTGAACGTTCTACAATACCTGGGTTGCAACTTGCCAGCACAGTAAACTGACCAGGATGCATACTAAGCCTAACACCCCTCTCGCGAGCCACATCTCCCACGGCTCTAAATCCTCTTTCACAATATTCTCTGGTAGCAGGAAGCCGCCAAAACCAGCTCCAATCCTGCTGAGTGTATACAGGCAAGATATCGCTTGAGAGTCGTACCATTCTAAGATTTTCATCGAGTGCTCCTACCTTTTCAACCAGCTTGCGAGTAGCTTCGATATTGCCTACCATTAGGTCCCATAGACGTTGTTCTGCTACTTCTTTACTTTGTCTATTTAACCATGCAACGGTAGTACTGCCAGTATTATATTGTTTAGCATCATCTTTTTTATCAATGCCGTTGACCTGTTCAGGATGATCAATCCACTTGCAGGCAAAACCAATACGTTTCATAATATACAATCAATAAAAATGGACATAGCATATTATAACACTATGTCCATTGGTAGTCAACTTATTTGATATCAATCCAGTAAGTTTTCATTCCACTCACGATGACCTTCACGGAATGCCATATTAGCCTGTGTCTCACGTACTTCTACACGATAGCACCAAAGTCTGGCGGCCTCTCCTGGACCCCACATATCCGGAATGTAAACACCATTAACATACTTGTAAAGCATATCACTCAATGCTTCGCAGCCGAGTGCTGGTAGAATGACAATCTTAGCCATATTCTTTTCTTGTAGCATTTTGAATACTTCAAGTTGTGGATCGTCTTGTGCTACAATTAATGTGTGATCAAATTGATCTTCTAACGTTTTCTTTAGTTCTTTTAAACCACCATAGTCAGCCGCCCAATTACGGACATCCAGGTCGTTGGTGCCGAAGTAAAATTTCATACTAAATGAATAGCCATGAATTAGATTACAGTGACTATCACTTCGCCACTGGCGATAAGCGCAGGGAAATGCGTCGTGATATTCTTTTGTCGAAGTGTACTTATAAAGTACGGGTTGTAAATTTGCCATTGTTATCTCCTAAGATTAAGCAATGGCATGCAGAATATTTAAAGAGGGTTGAATGCCTAAGTCCTCTATACTACTTATCACGTTAAGCTACCTTAAGCAAAATTGTATCTTCGTTTGTACGACCATTCAATTTAGTATCGGTAGCATTAATGTCATCTAAGAACTTTCGCAATGCAATTTTACCTGCTGCCTTAAACTCTTTAAGTTTTTCCTCTGGCTTGCGAATAGTCTTTTGAATACTCTTGTTCTCGTCAAATCCAACAATGCTGGTACCTTTAACACTTAATGTATTAAATTCTGCGGCAACATATTTGCCTAACTTACGAGTCTTGGTGTTGTAAACCCACAGCTCGCCTGCTCCAAGGATGTCAGCAGGGCTAACACTGACCAATTTTAATGGTTCGTTAGTCTTCATGTACTTGAGCTTGCCTACTACCTTTTCTGCAGGAACTGTTTTAGTTTTACGTGGCTTTTTATTAACCTTAGCCTCTTGCATTAACATGGTGCAAGCAGTTTGCACTTCAGTTAAGAACTGGATAAAGTTTTTAATCTGTTTACGGCTACGATGCTTGTAACCTTCTTTTAACTGTTCATCGCCATTGCCGCTGGCAAGCTCTTCAAGTTCTGCTAAATCTCGAGCATAGAAGTCACGAATAATACGAGCATGTGCGGCTTTGGCCTGTTGACTCTTCAACAAGTTAAGTACCTTGAAGGCCTTTGGATCAAATGCTTCTGGATCAGTTTGATAGCTTTCGTAGGCATTTTCAATTTCTTCAGTCATCTTCATTGCGGCTTCACGTGTGCGTTCTTGAATAGTCGGCACATAAACCACAGCCTTGTTAGCATCTGCCGCTGCCTTAACTGCATCTTCATCAATGTCGTTCTTGCCTTCGTCAATAATCTTGGCAATTTCCGCACCCAACCAAGTGGCTGTGTCTCGACCGTTATTAAAGTCCGGGCGTGTGCTCTGCATACCTTTGAGCAAGCAGGCAGCAATTGAGCCCACTGTCAAGGAGCAACGATTGTCTTTGGTTTTCTTAAATGATGCAATGGTCTTTTTGTCGTAACCATTCTTGCCCATCCAGTCGATGACTTTGGCTTTGAGCTCTTTACCACTGGTCTCCATGCGGTAGTACTTCATGGCACTATGGAAGTAACGCAGAAACTGATTCTCATCCCAGGCCTCGCAACCTACCCAACTTGGACTGTAGTCACGTTTGGCTTTTTCACGAAGTGCGATAGATTCTTTTTTGAGTTTAGTTGCCATTTAAGTGCTCCTCTGCGTTAAACAATGTATTATTATACAACTAATCTACTTATATGTCAAGCCTTTTTTAAGCCAAAAGAAAGCCTACCTGTTTAGCTATGCCAAAGTGAGGTAGGCCGTGTTATTTAAAATTACTTCTTCTTTGCGTCTGCAGGTGCTGTTTCAACTGGCTTTTCAATTTTTGGCATTTCTTTTGAGACTTTTTTGCACTCAGTCTTTTCTGCATTGGCTTTGTCTTTACAGTCAATCTTTGCTGATTTTGGAACACGAACTTCTACAGTTTTACCATTGGCTTTAACGTCTTTGGTTTCGGCATGTGCAGTGCATCCAAAGGCTGTGCCTAATGATAATCCTAATACTAATGTGGCTAATAGTTTCATAATGATCTCCTTGTATCTATTTATCTTTGATAACAGGTACGCTCTTTGTAGACTCTACCATCTGAAGATTGTATTTCTTTCCACTCTGTGCAGGTTGAAATTTGTGTTTGAATAACTGTAGACTGCTGTTCTATAATAACAGGTTGCGGAGCAGGCCTTGTAAGTGCATAAGTTACTACACCACCGATGATCAAAGGTGCTACCCAATTTCCATTGACACCGCCGCCGTAGTAATATCCATGATGGCCGTGATGTCTAAATCCATGCCCGTGATGTTGTGCCATTGCAGGGATTGATACTAATAACATTAACGCTAATATAATTTTTTTCATTATATAATCCTAAAACAATATTTATTTAAAAAAGCCCAAGGCTATTAACCATGGGCTTCTCTGTACTTTGCCAATGCAAGTTGACGGGCAAGCCATAATCTAAACTTTATATGGTCCGATAATTCGTCTTCAACTATCTTACCAAACTCTGCACTACGTCGATTACGTCCAAATGTGACCTCATCGTCTATTATGAAGTCATCATTGTCATCTACACTACGATTACTTAGCGGCTGGTGTAGCTGGCTTAGCGTCTGCTTTTGCTGGCTCTTTCTTAGCAGGCTCGCTTTTTGCAGGCTTCTTTTCGTCCTTCTTAACTTCAGCTTTAGCTGGTGCTGGAGCACTTGCTGTTGCGGCAGGAGCAGGAGTTGCCGGTGTCTTAGCTGGCTCAGCGGCGAATACAGTTGCGGCAAACATTGTTGCGATTAGAGTTGCGATCAATTTCATTTTAAAGTTTCCTTTTGGTTATGTAGGAATTTCTACCCCTACATATATATAACGCGGTAGCTCCATATAAAGTTGACACAGTTTGGTAAAATAAGTCAAAAAGATAGGACCCGAAGGTCCTGTGCTGGTTACGCAAATCCAGCGACACGCTATCTTGTGTCCGATTTAAAAAAGTTTGTAAACCAGCGTTTAACGCCAGTGATTACTTCCCCAATAGAGTATCGACTTTGGCTTCGGCAACATTCAAACGTGCTTCGATAGCGTCCAATGCTGGATCAGCCGGAGTAGCAACTGCTTCGGCAATTTCAGCGTGAACTTCTGGAGCAACTTCTTCACCTGTTGCGGCTGCGATAACTTCAGCAACTGCGGCTGCAACTTCTACTGCAACTTCTGGTGCTGGTGCAGGCATGTCGGCAACTGCTTCCATGATAGCGGCTGTGATTGCTACTGGATCCATAACAACTTCTGGTTCTGCGGCAACAACTGCTTGAACTGCGGCTGAAACAATATCAGCAACTTCTTCGTTAGCAACTGGAGCAGCTTCAACTTGTGCGGCTACAACGTCAGCAACGATGTCAGCGGCAGCTGGAACTTCAGAACTTGGAGAAAGTGCAACCACTTCTGCAACTGCGGCTTGGATGCTTTCAACTGCTTGTGCTGCGGCAGCAACAATAGCGTCAACATGTTCTTGAGTTTTAACAGCGATCAATTGATCAACTTGAACTTCAACAATAGACAATCTTGCGTCTAATTCTTCAATGCTTGTGGCATTGTCTGTGTTAACTGATGTGCCAGTTAGGTTGGCTAATTTGGCTTCTACGGATACTAATCTTGCGGCTAAATCTTCAAATCTCATGTGATGCTCCTTGAGGTTGTATGAGTATGTGCCACTGTGGCACACTAATATTTAAGAGATAAGTGATTACACTGATATTACATCAACCCCAATATTTAGATGAATCTAATTTGTCCCAGTAGTCTTTGTTATTTCGATTGACAAAATTCTTAACAAGATATTTGGCCATACCCATATAGCCCATCTTCTTGAACCTGCGACTGTCTTGTCCAAAGTGGTGGCGGATGATTCTAAACTTTTTCGGGCTGTACTTTCGGCTCAAAAAGAAGTCTTCGCTTGTTACAAAGTTTTCCGGAAAGCCCCCAAATTCCTCAAAACGGTCTCTGCGAGTCAGCATAAATGCTCCCACGGCAAACGGTGAGAAATATTTCATAGCATGATTTATGGTATTAAAAATAATGAATCCAAGTTTGGCTCTTGGATCCTTATCATAGCACTTAATTTTTAACCCTATGAGATCTAAGTTCTTTGATTCCATCGTGTTGACGGCATCATGAATAACAGTGTTCTTAAAGAAACGTACATCCGCATCAATGAATAATATATAGGGTGTAGTAACTAATTGTGCTCCATTGTTTTTAGCCAGACTAACAGGACCACCATCGATAACTTCAACATTTAATTCTTTCTTGTTATCTTGTATAACTTGTCGTGTGTTGTCCGTGGAACAGTCAGCAATGATAACTCGTGTATCACCTATGTCTTGCCCACGCAAAGAGTCTAACAAATGATGGATATAGTTCTCTTCATTTTTACAGGGAACCACAATGGTAATTTTATCACTTATTGTTTTTTGCATTGTCCTTCCACCTTAAAATTATTAAACTTTAACTGCCACTTCATTGACGCTAAGGTCATCTCGCAACTGATCTGGTCCTTGAATGCCAGCTCTATTCTTCCCGGAACGTCCTGAGGATTGTTTACGTGAACTGCTATCAGTATTAGTATCCACATTGTCTTTCTCCTTGGTCCAAGTAATTATTTCCCAGCGACCGCTATGATGTTCTACCAGTGCCGTACATGACTCAACCCAGTCACCATCATTCATGTATGCTACGCCGTTGATTTCTTTTATCTCTGCGTGATGTATGTGTCCACAGATGACACCATCAAAGCCACGTTTCTTACAATAGGCTGCCAGGTTTTCTTCAAACTTGAATATAAAGTCTACGGCTTTTTTTACTTTGTGTTTAAGGTATTTACTAAGACTAAAGTACCCAAAACCAAAACGATGGCGTATCCAATTGAACTTACTATTGAGCGATAAAATGACATCATATGCCTTGTCTCCTAAAAATGCTATCCAAGGTGCCAGACGAGTTATGCCGTCAAATAAGTCACCGTGTGTGACCAGATAGTGTTTACCATCTGCGCCTATATGTTCTATTTGATTGTGTATTTCAACAAGTCCAAAACTAAAACCATATGGTATCATTGGTCTTAAAAACTCATCATGATTACCTGCTACATAAACAACACGGGTACCACGCTTGGCGTGTCCTAATACTCTACGAACAACATTGGTATGGCTTTGTTTCCAGCGCCAGTTGTTTTGTTGTATACGCCATGCATCTATTATATCACCTACAAGATATAATGTATCACATGAGTTATGTTTAAGAAAATTGTTTAACTTATCCGCTTGACAGTCTTTGGTTCCGAGATGCACATCACTAACAAAGATAGAGCGGTATGTCTTCATATATCATATTTACCGCCCAATCGATTACAATATGATTACATCTCTAATTATGTCCACAAGCTATCGCGAGCTTTGATAAGACGAATCATCATGGCTTCGTCTTCTGCTTCGTAGGCTGCTTCGATTTCTTGAAGTAGCTTGTGAGACTTATCACTCATAGCCTTAAGTTCAGGACTCTTGTCACTACTCCAATTCCACTTGCCACCGTTGGCTACTCGTGCCGCTTCACAGTAATCACTCCACCCACTGGCATCATGTGGGTCAGGACGATTTGGATACACAGTGGTCCACCAAGTGTACAGTTCTTTGATCTCTCGGGCACGTTCTGCTTGACCAGTAGGCTTGCCGTGGTTGGGATCAGTTTCTTCCACACCCCAGTCTGTGCCCATGGTCAATGTCATAGCCCAGTCAAGATGATCGATACCTGCTTGAGGGCAACGCCAAGTACGCCAGCGGAACCAACCACTGGCCCAAAATGGAGGATCGTATTTTGCACGGGCTTCTTTATCACCCCAAGCAATGTGACTCCATGCTGATTCTATTTCAACAAAATCCACCAGCTCATTGAAAAGGCAAGGAAGGAAACGGTTGCCAACATCCTGCCATTGTCCCGGTTTGATATCTCTGGGATGAGCAGTAAGACTGTGAGTGCGACTAACCCAACGGTTATTAATATAGTACTTAATATCATATAATTTCCTTACGGGCCAAGTTACAAAATCCTGGATATGCCCAAGACCTTCTTCCGCTAACCAATAGCGAAAATTATGTTTCATTTGTGCAGTTGTAGTCCACTCGTCCCATTCTTCAGCAGTACCTGCACTGAGTTTCTTAGTGCCGCGAATCCAGTCTGCAAAAGGTGTGCATGACCAGTAGTTTGTATGTTGTGCCATTATACTTTCTCGTATGTTTGTGCAAAGATGTCTTTCTTGACTACACCGTAGTCGTTCTCACCGTGACGAACAATAACATCTTCGCCTGGATTATAGTGTAACTTCTCACCCCATGATGTGTCAACCGATCCGGAGTGATCTGCCAGTTTGGCAAACTTAACAATCTTCTTTGGTGTGCAAACGCCATCACCCTGATCATCTTTAAGTTCAACAAACTTTTCTGGACTAATTGGATACTGCTCGCCTTTTGGTCCAGTCATAATATAGTAGCCTGCAGGATACTTAACTGGGCCTTCAAGTGTATCAATCGTGCCAGGCTCGTTGGCAATTTCATAACGTTCTTTGGCTGGACGTTTGTAGGTTTTAAATCCACCGTCCTTGAACCAATCGTCAGTAACACGCAGGCCTTCTACAATATTGATAAACTCACGAATCATTTACGATCTCCAAACAGTTGTAATAGGTTAATAAACAAGTTGATAAAGTCCATATACAAAGTCAATGCACCACGAACTTCTTCAGTACCATCGTTATCCACACTGACCATCTCACGAATTTGTTGTGTGTCGTATGCTGTCAAGCCAAGGAAGATGATAATAGCTAACGCAGAGATTACCATTTGCATCACAGTTGAACCAATAAAAATATTAACAATCGAGGCAATCATAATAGCAATTAGACCAATAATCATAAATTGTCCAACACCGCTGAGATCTTTCTTAGTAAAGTAACCGTAACCACTCATTACACCAAATAGTATTGCCGCACCCATAAAGGCACTGACAATTGATCCCATAGTGAATACAGCAAAGATTGTGGCAAAGCTCAGACCCATCAAGGCTGCAAAGCCGTGTAAGAATAGCTGTAATCCACTTCTTGACCAGCTGGCACTGACAAAACTATAGGTAAAGATAGCCACTAATGGTGCAAAGATCACAACCCATTTTAGAATACCTGTAAAGAAAAATGCCAACAGCTCAGGTGAAGTGCCTACAAAGTAACTGACAATCATGCTGGTAAGCACAGCAAGACTCATGTTGCCATATACTCGACCCATTGCTGAATTAACAGCACTGGCATCTCGATATACAGTATTTCTGATATAATTTGTTCCAAACATAATTTTTCTCCTTTTGAAAATATATTTAACGTAGTGCGTCCATGGTCAATTCTTTTCCATAGACATGTGCTACTGGTTTAAGCCATCCTGCATTAATTGCAGTAACAAAAATACTCTTGTACTCTGCGGGACAGCTTTGACTAATTTCAAATCCTGCCCTGGGACACGTTACAAACCCGTCAGTTAAGGTAAATTTAGGATCGCCTTGTCGAATGGTTTTAATTTTACTTTGGTGTGCTGTAATATTCATGCCATCTTATCCACATTCTGTCCAGGACGATTCATCTGTCGATTCATCTCAATTCTCTTTTGCTCGTCAATTTCTTTGCATTGTTTAGCTCTACGTTCCTCAAGAATTTTTTCTTGGTGTCGTATCTCAGCTTGTTTGGCTAAGTTTTTACTATAAATCTCATTTGATTGTTGAGATACTCTACTAACTTCTGTCATAACTTCTCTCCTACTTCAAAGCCCCTGAACCGTAGGAACCTTGGAAATCGCAAACTGTATGTTCCGTCTTGGTTTTGGGTGACAGCGTCTGCTCGCACTTCCACGATCTGACCAAGTAGGGAATCGCGTGAAGTCCAATAAACGTCACGATCACTATCACTAAACCCACTGCCAACATTGACCCGAATAGTTTTTCCGTCGTCGACTCCTTGGCAGACAATCGCTCCAAGCCTGCCAACGTTTCTTCCTGTTCCTTCTTCAACATCCACCACCTCCAATGATACTTCGATGAATGGCTTTAACTTCAACCACGCCACACTACGTTTACATTCGTAGCCAGCTTCTAAATCTTTAAGCATAATGCCTTCGTACCCGCCGGCAATTGCCTTGACATTAATTTCTTTATAACGAATCTGACCTTCTTCTGTATCCAAATCAACCAGTTCTTGTCCTACCATTGATACATTAGGTAATGCATCTTGATGATGATTCATAAACTCTGTTAAATGATTGCTACGGAATTCTTGTGTAGCGTTCCATACACCTTGTTCGAAGTGTTCTAAAGGAACACAATCGAACAAATTAAGTACAGCATCGTTAGCTTTGACATCGCTTTTACGATGTATTTGCTTCATCAGGTCTTGAAACGATCCGCTCATAATCTCGCCATCGAATACCCAAGGTTCAGGTAATGTATCTGCAATAGATTTAAACTGTTCTGTTACGTGGGGAAAGTTAATAAGTTCTTTGCCATTGCGGCTAAACATATCCACACGACCGTCAGGGTATACAATAGTGATAACCCTAACGCCATCCAATTTAACTTCGATAAGTTTCTTCCCTGTGACTTTTGATTCATGATTAGCACTATCGTGAGCAAGCTGACAACCAAAAACAGGAATAGCATAATCAGCATACATCTTCTCCACAACTTTGTTAATGGTTTTTTCACTGACTCCACAGCGCAGGTCTTTAATCAGTATGCGACGGTACCAACCATTCCACTGTGCCTTAGTGGCACTCTTCATCATATTAGCGACTGTGTCGCGAGCAAGGTTACCTGTGAATGAGCGATTAACAAAACCAGTAATAATGAGACTAAAACTATCCCAAGGTAACCCAACGCCATCTTCATCTTTCTTCTCCGGGATTTGTTTCAATCCAAATGTAATCATAGGATCAAGAGCAAGACGACAGCCTTGAAAGAATTCACTATTGCCTGCTTCGGCCTGCGCCAAAACAATAGCTTCTTTATTCAAACGGCTGGGATGCAGTTCCAAATCACTAATAACTTGATAGCAAGGGTCGCTCATTGTGATACCTATGTTGTGTATAATATGTTTATTATACAGTCTAAACTTTAATAGGTCAAGTGATCTGGCGTTTTAAATGGCTTACCAATTTGGGCATATGGTAAGTTTCGGATGATTTTCTTTTTCATAGCACGTATAACTGGATGGTTATGATTCCAATCAAATGTTTTCATATACTTGTGCCAGCAGGTTTTTTTGGCACGTTTAGCTAAATTAGTGTCCAAATAGTGTTTGGCTGCATCAAAGTTGTCGCCAAATTTATCATATAGTTCACATGCAATATTAAAACTAAATGCGCCCATTTCATCCTTATGACCGTAGTACTCTTGCTGTCTGCGATCTCTGGCATAATATGCTGTACTCTCGTATCCTGGAATATCTTTAAATGATCGAGTCCTATATTGGCGTACATGAATTATTTCATGCAACATTGTATCTGCAAATAATCGACACATTCTGTCCCAGCGTGTTTCTGATAGTTTAATTTTCGAATCTGTATTTTTGTAACTAAACACTATTTCTACATGGCGTCGATCGTCAATATCGTAACTTGAATAATATGCCCCGCCAATATAGACTACACCATTTTCGTGGCTACTGTCACGTTTGATAGTGACTTTAATAGGAAGATGCCATTTAATATGAGCTGACAGTAGTTTTTGTAGGTCTTTAATAGCAAGACGTTTGTCTACTATAAGAGGCTTCAACTCGTACATCATAGTGTACAAGTTTTCCCTGTCCAACAGTGCCCAATTGAATGGTTTGCGAGCCATAGTATACTCCTATCATATATTTATAGTATACTATGGTTACAAGTTATCTACGCACTTTATGGGCGTTTATCAATGACTTTATCTGCCAAGCCATACGCAACTGCTTCTGCGGCACTCAAAAACGTATCAAATTTCATAGCTTCGTATAGCTGTTCGTAGGTTTTTCCAGCTGTATTATGCTTGACATACAGCTCAGTTAGACGCTGATTAATACGCTGGCTTTCTTCAAAGCTACGTCGAGCATCTTCAAACTGTAGTTCCTGTACGTGTACTGAGCCACGTGTGCCCGGAGTACCTGAACTTACTCGATGTATCATTGTACGGCTTTCCGGCAGCACACAACGCTTGCCAACCGCACCCGCCTGTGCAAGGAAACTACCCATACTTGCAGCCTGTCCCATAACGTAGGTAGCTACGTCCGGTTTAATAAACTGCATAGTATCGTAAATGGCTAAGCCGGCGGTTACACTGCCACCTGGGCTGTTAATAAAGAATGTAATATCTTCATTACCCTGGCTTTCTAAAAATAGCAACTGTGCTACAATAACGCTGGATGTATGTTCGTTAACATCTGTATCCAACATTATAATGCGATCTTTAAGTAGGCGACTGTAAATGTCGTAACTGCGTTCACCTCGAGCTTCTTGCTCGACCACCATTGGGATTAAACCTGGCATTATCTGTATTCCTTATCTAAATTTACGTTGGTTAAACCTGCAACTGTTTGGAACTTGTCCCAAGCAATTTTGGCAGCAGGATTCTTTTTTAATTCGATACTTGGCAGAACTGCTTCTAACCAAATTTCCGGGCGTCGACGAGGATGAGCACCAAACTGACGCGGCTGATGCATTTTACCATCTGTGTAAAGCATGATGCTCACACTACGGAACTTGTCTTCATCGTCTTTACTGCGGAAGTCGTAATGCCCCCATTCGGGATTACTCATACCACCTAAACAGTATCCTTCCCAGATACCAGACCATTGTTCGTCATCACGTGGGTCAAAATCTGTACGGGTAATCAATACCAGTACATCTTCTATGTCTACACGGCCTTCAACAATGTCTAAGACGCAACGACTGTAGCTTAGTCCGATCTTCATATTATCTACCTTGCCTATAATTGTTAACAGTAGGACCGTCTGTGCTAAATGTTAGACCGGCAACACTACCTTCGTAAAACTTACCGTTCCATTGTAACTGAACCTTGACACTCTTGTCAACACTTACTTTAAGATACTGGCGATCCTTAAAGTCTAATACATCTGCAACAATCTTTCGACCATTAGTATCGCAGATAATTTCACAGGTATCTTCGATAAATTGTCTCATAGTGTAAATCTCACTTGTTTAATACTGTCCCATCTAAAGCTCTTCCAATGTTTTGATTCTAAGTCATACACTGGCATAACATCTTCATTCACTTTCTTTTCACGCTTAGGCTCTGCACTTTCTACCAAAGTCTCAACTGGAACAAGTGTGGGACTGGTTGTACATTCCATTACTCGTTCTGTTCCATCCTTCTTTGTAAACACTACTGTTACAGGCCCGTATGCTAAATGACTTTTAAGCCATTTCTTAAACTTCACTACATCTTTTTCACTTAAGGTCGTCATCGTGCAGTGCCAGTTTATTTTTAAGTTCTTGGTTTTCCATCTGCAATTTTTCAATATGACTTGCCAACTCCATCAGCATCTCGTACATATTTTTAGCAGTAATTCTTGTTAGATCAACAATATTGATTGTTTCTTTTTCCATTTTATACCTCTATTACAATGTTAGGGTTCCAGCCGCTATCTGGCTCATAGCCTTCGTAGCCTCTGGGGTTGCAAACAACACGAGTCTCTCCAATGACATAGTCAAAGGGATGATGTGTATGTCCGTGTGTCCACAGTTTAATCTGCGGACGGTCCATAATGAACTCACTTAGGTCACTGCTGTAAGCACCGTTCATTAGATGTTGGTCTGCATACTGCTCATGAGTACTAAGTTTGCTTGGAGCATGATGCCCAACTACAACAAACTTCTCATCCGGCTTCTCGGCAACAATCTGCTTGATATAACCCAGCATATGACGATGACGAATAACCGTGTCATGAGGTTTAAGGTTAGTGTAACCTTCAAGATCCTTTTTAATAACACGGAAGTCGTTCATCATGTCACGTACAGAGTGCAATGTAACAGGATCGCCTTTGTTCATATCAGTCCACAATGTACCACCGATAAAAGTCACATCGTCAATCTTTTTGGATCCTGCTTCTAAGAAGTAGACGTTAGGGAACTTGGCGCATTCGTTACTCAGTGTGATCAAACTTTGATTCCATTTGCCGTGATAGAACTCGTGGTTGCCAGCAACGTAGATAACATGAGGAAACTGAAAGCTGCAACGTTTTAAGAAGTCACGGAACCGTTGAGCAGATATCTGCTTTCGACCAAGTCCAGTGCCGTTGGCAATAGCTGTTTGATCAGCAGTATTTGCTGGTTCAGGGTGATCGTGCAGATCCGTAGCAACCATAATGTCGCCACTTAAGATTAAGACATCACAGCCTTCATCGTTCTTAATGTTGATGTCAGAAAACTCAAGATGGAGATCTGATACTACTTTAATCTTCATAATTTTTCCGATAATAAAATTTTACACAATGTTTGATCTTTTTTAGTTTTAAATTCAAACACCATATGATCTTCATGGGGGCGGTAAACAAACCTATGCCCTGGAAGTCCAAACACTTCTAACACTTGAGCACAGCACTCATTCCACCACGGAACACTCTGATTGTTCCATTGTAGTATAACAGGATAACTGAATTTTGTCAAGTATCTTCCTTAAATCTTTCTTTTTTACGAGTTTCGTATTCTTCAAAATGTTTATCACATAAGTTCTTAATCCACCCTGTGGTCTGTTTAGTAGCTCGATTACCGCAAGTTTCACAACTGCGGGCGGCCCACGATTCTGCCATACTAACCATCCCGCTAATCTCATCGTCGCCACCATCGTAATAGAAACGTAAGCCGCCAAACTTCTCTTTAATCTGTGCTACAGTTACTTGTGGTACAACCTCTGAAGTCTTATTCTTCCAATCGATGTGATGTTGAATTTGTCCGCACAGTGCTTCAAGAATGGGCCACCAACCCTCACCACAGGCAAAGCCGCCGTACTTGCCAGCAAACATCTTTGGAAAACGTTCTTCCATATGTTTAGCAAAAGCATCATACTTTTCAAATTCGTCACTCATTATTCATCCTCCGTTACTACAAAATGGCTGATAACTAAATCCAATGCCGCAATGGTCTGTATGTTCAGGCCCACATCTTCTGGATGTAGCCAATAGCCATCAGGGTTGGCATCGCTACGTGGATTCTTCTTCCACTGTTTCAATTCTTTCTTTAGGTATGCACGATAGTCTTTTAGGTTAAGACTGGTAATGCGGTCAGCAGTCTCTCCGTCAATCCATTGGTGAGGTTTATGCTTTGCTTTGCTCATTGTATAACCTTTACATAGTTAAGTCTTGTTTCAAAGTTTTTAGTAAACCAGTGATGTCTATGTTCTTTAACTTTGCCTTTGACCAGCACCGCTGGACCAATAGTCACTGGTAGCTTACTAAACCAAGATACCATTACACTGTCAATTATAGCAGAAATATTGTAACCTTCAAAGGTTTTTGACTTAACTGATTCAAGTATTTCACAGTCCTTGTCAAAAATTACAGTATTAACTTCTGCCAAATATCGATCCTCACATTTTTTAATGTTACGCTTAAATTCTGATCTGCTTTTATCTCTGGCATATACCGAAGGTAGACATGCTAAAAATCCAATCTTATTCTTACCAACTGTTTCGGAATTTAAAATTGAATTTACTTCCGTTTGAAACTCATTGTCACCCTTGACTGCGGCAAACATTAATCTTCGATAATAGCTTTTAATTTCTTCTGTAAGAACAGCATCTTGTTCTTCAACGTACAACGTAGCTGGTCGGAACTCTTGTTCAGTATTTCCAAACGTTTCTATACCCAAAGCATGTCGAATCAGAGTTTTATTATCGTATTTGAGACACACAAATATGCCGTCACTGGCATAAACGGATTCGGCTTCTTTTAAATATGCATTGTTAGCTCGCTGGGCACTGCATGCCAGTTTCAAAACTTCACTTACAGTATATTCTGCAGACATTTTGGCCTCGTAGTGTGTGTTGCTATACTTGTATTTTACTGGAAAATTTGTCGGGTGTCAATCACTATTAAGTGTTTAAACACCTTTTTGGACAGTCGATTCAACAACGGATTGTTGTAAAAATGTAACACATAGCTATGTAGGGCAGGACTAATGAACATGTCATGCTTTTTCATTTTACTTAATACAGTTAATTTGGTCATGTATCTTGTTATTCGAGTAACGGGCATGGCTCTTAATAATTCAATAGCAATACTAAATGCATAGGCATCGAGCTCGTCTGGGTCTGCAAGATACTTGCTATACGGATGGGTTGCATGATCACTAAACGTTTGGTGATATCTTGATCTGCTCTGTTGTTGATGTCGTAGTTCGTGTACTACTGCGTCGAAAATTTGAATAAGAAATTCAGTAGTGTGGATTTGTTTAAATTGCTCGTCGCTGTTAAAATTATGATACACTATTACTTCAATAGGAGTTTCATTTTGACGATCATTTTCGGGATCATAAAACGCTATAATGTAAAAATGACTATCGTCTAATAGATTATCTTTTTTGATTTTTATACTAAGATCAATATCTTGTATTCTAAATTCTCGCCTTGTGTTGCTAACAAGTTTTTTAAAAGACATCGACGAAGTATTTTTTTCTCGAACACGTTCGCATACTTTTCTAACACGTTCAAGAACTGAATTCATAATTACATCCTATACGTAATTCTACCCTTGGTTAAATCATACGGTGACATTTCGATTCTAACTTTGTCACCTAAGATAACTTTAATTTTATTTTTTTTAAGTCTGCCGCCCATATAGCATAATACTATTTGTGCCATATTATCTACCTTAACTCTAAATGTTGAGTTAGGTAACACTTCCTCTATTGCGCCTGTAAGTTCTAATAAATCTTCTTTTTTAGCCATTGTTTTGTTTACTAATAATCATTGCACCGTTCTCCACAGTGATATTCATTATGTCACCTTCTTTCCAACCCTGTGCTTCACAAATTTCCGGAGGAATTTTCATTATAACATTATCCGGATCTCCGGGGATATCTTCAAAAATATCATCAGCATTAAATGTAAGTTTTTCCATGTTATTCCTCATCTTTATATTTAACAACAAGCCAGCCTAAAGTGTATAAATCATTTTCAATTTCTTCAGTTACTACACTTTCTGGCACGTAGTCTCGGCCATCGGGATCTGGAGTAGGTTCGTACCCGTCTAAACCGAAACCAGATTCTTTATTACCAATGCCGCTACAGTACCAATCAATGTAGTCGCCTTTTTCTTGCATGTCAGAAATTATGCCACCGCTATGTCTCCAACTACACGACCACCGTTGATCTTTTAATACTGGCCACATCTCACGTTTGATAAAATCATTGTTACACATAGCGGCATATAAATTTTGAGCATAGTTATCGTTATTGCGAACTTTCTCTAAAATCCAATCAGTACTGCGGAGGTCGTACTCCATGTTATCTTTTTGCCAAGCGGGATCGTGAATCTTGTTAGCTTCATCAATCTTGATCTGATCCCACATATCAATGTAGGCTTGATTCGGCTCTTCTCCCTTTTCTTTTGCTCGCCGGATTGCTCCTTCTTTTTGAAAGGTATTACGTTCGAGACTTTTTGATATTTTGCTCATAAGTTATTATACAGTAATTAACTGAGTGTGTCAAATATTTTAGGCGAATATGGTTAAGATAAATATCTATATGTTAGCAGTTTCTAAAAATTCCCTCATTGTTTATCACGTCCTTGCCCACCTCGTTCTTGCCTACGGTATCTATATTGGCAGTATTGAAAATTGGATCATTGCATTTGTAATATATCTTATATTTGCCACCATGGGTGGCACAGTAACATATCATAGATTACTAAGTCATAAATCATTTGACTCCCCTAAGTGGTTTGAATACCTTGGCACTATTGTTGCATCCTTGGGAGGAAATGGATCAAGTATAGGCTGGGTTGCCATTCATAGAGAACATCATAGATTTACAGATACAGGCAAAGATCCACATAGTCCACATCATGTTAGTATATTACGTATACAATTTGCCAGTATGCTTGATCATCCTAAAATTAAATATGTTCCAGATTTACTGCGTTCTAAGTTTCATACATGGATGCATAAAAATTATTGGGCAGTAAACTTTATATATTTGGTTGCAGTCTACAGTCTATTTGGTGTCGACGGCGTAGTATTTGGATACTTTGTTCCTACATTGATGGTGTGGCATGCCGGTAGTGCTATTAATACAGTAAATCATCTATCCGGATATCGAAATTACGATACTAAAGAAAAGAGTACAAATAACTTTTTTACTGGTATATTAGTGTCCGGGGAAGGATGGCATAACAATCATCACGCACATCCTGCAGATGCAAGATTTGGACATAAGTGGTGGGAATTTGATTTAGGGTGGCAACTAATTAAATTAGTCAGGAAATAAAAAAACGGCCGTTAAGGCCGTTTTTTATACTGGACCCACTTCTTTAGTATGGGTCACGCTATTTGATGCCATATGTGCTGGCCAATGTGTTTCAAGATAAGTGATGTCATTTATAAACTTTGCTCTCCAGGCTTGTTGGCT
>Ga0209191_1000589_pt1 | contig 27869 bp, 12 predicted proteins | sample S_130626_EF_Meta_FD_187320 | JGI IMG/M metagenome (GOLD analysis project Ga0209191, IMG submission 187320) | Freshwater microbial communities from Lake Simoncouche, Canada to study carbon cycling - S_130626_EF_MetaG (SPAdes) (version 2) | ecosystem: Environmental > Aquatic > Freshwater > Lake ...
ATTCTGAAAATTTTGACGAGTTTCCATTTGATAATTTTAAAAATTCTCCATTAATTCCGTCTTATATTACTATTAATAGGGCTAGTAAAGACAGGAATCCTTGGAGTAGATATAATCGCTGGTTCCATGCCGATGTTATTAAAAAATTAGCAATCGCTAACGGACAAGAAGCTGTTTTTCCGATTGCCAACAGGGCCCAACGCCCTATTATAGAATTTAAAGCAGATCTACAATTATTTAATTTTGGAAATAATGCCATAGTAGATGTAGATTTAATTGATATTGTTACTACAGACGCATTTTCTCTTGCAGAAAAATCTCCAGGATATTCGATAGACGGCATAGAAGTTGAACAAGGCTTTCGAGTTATTTTTGCTGCCGATCCTGATCCATTGGTAAGATCAAAAATATATGAAGTTCACTTTGTTTATATAAATGGAGACGGTCGAATAGACCTAGTAGAATTAGAGACTCCGTCTCTAAATTCTTCGGTAACAATAACTAACGGAACTTCTTATAAAGGAACGTGCTGGTATTTTACCAATGTCAATGGAAAACAAACATGGTTAGAAGCCCAGCAACGTACTTCGATAAATCAAGCACCGTTGTTTGATGTGTTTGACAAGGATGGTAATAGCTATAGCGGATATCCGTACACGACTAATTTTGGCGGCACAAAAATATTTGGATATTCGGTGGGTGCTGGAGTAAATGATGTGGTATTGGGATTTCCATTACAATATCAAAATGTAGGAATAGAAAGCTCTTTTCTTTTCACAAACTATTTTTCAACTGACATAGCTAGCCGGATATTTCCAGGCATATCAACTGATCTACCGATTCGATCTGGGTTTTTAAAGTCTAATAAAAATTTAGATAATCCTTCCTATATCAATACCTGGGTCGATGCTACTGACTTTAATGTCCCAGTATTTCAGTTTCAAGTGTTATATGATAGTGTTTCTCAGATAGCTATAACAGTATTTGATAATCCAGCGTTTATCTCTGATATGTCTATCGATGTATTTGTAAATAATTTAAAGTATAAAAAAGATCAATATTATTTACATCGAGTGAATGATATATTATTTGTTAATTTTGTATCCCCGTTACCTGCTAATAAATTAGGAAACAAAATAAGATTTGACATATATACAGATCAAATTCCTAATAGTACGGGGATTTATCAAGTTCCTCCGAATCTTACAAATAATCCATTAAACAATGTTACATCTAAATTCACGTTAACGGAACTATATGATCATGTACATACCATGATTGATCGAGATCCTGGATTTTCCGGAACATTTCCAGGATCTAGTAATATATCTAGTCTACCCGATATATCAAAATATGGAACAAGAATACTCTCAAATAAAAATCCTTTAGCATTCTCTCAATATTTTATTTCTAATAAAGAATATAATCTAATAGACTCAATTAAACAAGGGTCCGATGATTATAATCAGTTTAAAATTAATTTTATTAATTTTATATCTAAATTAGACAACCAACAAAGTCCTCAAGATTCTGTTGATATTATTCTTTCTGATTTAAATGAAAATAAGAATCAAAATTTTCCTTATTTTTTAAGTGGTATGGTTCCATACGGAACAAACAAAAAAACAAGAAGATATGAAGTAACTGATAAAAGAAATCTAGAATATTCTATAACATCTGTGTTTGACCCTAATTTAGAATCTAACGTTTCTATATTGGTGTATCATAATGAATCACAACTGTTAATACATAAAGATTATTATTTTGATCTTCACGATCCTACATTGCATATATTGATTCCTTTAACAAAAGGGGATGTTATAACTATCGACGAATATCAAAATACTGATGGATCGTATGTTCCGCCTACTCCTACAAAATTAGGGCTATACCCTAAGTTTCACCCGAACATATATCGTGATTTTTCTTACGCCGACGGTCCCCAATATGTTATACAAGGGCACGACGGAAGCCTCACGTTGGCCTTTAATGATTATAGAGATGCTATTCTATTAGAATATGAAAAACGAATTTATAATAATATCAAGACCAATTATAATCCAAAACTCTTAGATATTAACTCTGTCCTTCCCGGAGTGTTTAGAAAAGAAATTTATTCTTATGATGAAGTGTATAATTGTTTGCAATCAACTTTTTTAAAGTGGACGGGATTTTTTGGAATTGATTACGCAACTAATGATACGTTTGATATTAATAATAGCAAGACTTACAACTTTAAATCTTGTAAAGATTCAACAACTTTTAGTAAGATAGTTTCTTTTCCAGGAAGCTGGAGAGCAATATACAAATACTATTTTGATACAGATAGACCAAACACTCATCCGTGGGAAATGCTAGGAATACCTATTAAGCCTGAATGGTGGGACGAACATTACGGCCCTGCTCCTTATACTTCGGGTAATGTTAATTTATGGAAAGACTTAGAAGAAGGGGTTATAGCCCAGGGACCCGATGCTGGAATCAATTTACTATATGCTCGGCCGGGACTTAGCAAAATAATACCAGTCGACGATAGCGGCAATCTGATACCATTACAAGAATGGAGTGTATTATCTTCTAACGATTCTTTTACAGATGTTAATCAAACATGGAATTTTGGAGATTGGGGACCTGCAGAAAATGCTTGGAGAAGAAGTAGTTTTTGGCCTTTTGCTGTTCAACTCGCTGTATCTCTTTTAAAACCTGCCGATTATGCTTCAAAAATGTTTGACCTAAGTAGATTAAGTTTAAACAAGGCAGGACAATACACCTATGGAGAATACAATGAATTCTTATCACCGCCTGCATTAAAAATACACGGGTCGTCTATTGATGGAGCAACTATAAGATCAGCTGGATACGGTAATATGTTGGTTGAAACAGGAAAGAAACGTAATTCTTCCTTTGTCAATCAACTAGTACAGGATCTCCAGAATGGAGATTTTAACCTTACGGTTAAATTGGGAGGATTTGCTAGTAAAGATAAGTTATCGATATCCATTGATTCTTTCCAGTTAACAACACAGAATCCTACCCTTTATATACCAAATGAAAATTATGATATACACTTCAATGTAAGTAATCCTGTTAAATCTGTTTCAATATCTGGAGTAATAGTTATTAAACATCAGGGAAAATTTATCATTAGGGGATATGATAGAAAAGACCTGTATTTTAAAATTTATCAACCTTTACATACAATAAACGACAATAGCATATCTATAGGAGAAGTATCTTCTGATTTTGTTTACTGGGCAGAAAATCAATTATACACAATTGGACAAATTATATTTTATAATAACTCTTATTACAGAGTTATTGTTGATCATAATTCATTAACATCGTTTAATAAAAAATATTATACTTCTATTGCTAAATTACCATCAATTAAAGGGTTATCGGTATCGTCTCCGTCGGGATATGATACTATCGAATCAATTGTTTCCTACGGCACAGAGTTCTCTTCTTTACAGGAAGTGTCGGATTTCTTACTAGGATACGGACATTGGTTGGAAGGACAAGGATTTATATTTGACAATTACAATACTGATTTTAATCAAACAATAAATTGGCAATTTGCTGTTAAAGAATTTTTATATTGGTCTACACAAAATTGGGCAGATAACAGTGTTATTACCTTAAGTCCTTTCGCAGATACTATTAGATTCTTCTTCCAGCAAGGCGTTGTAGATAATGTATTAGATAGTTTTTATGAATATAGTATTTTAAGAGCAGACGGAATATCTTTCCCTGTTTCTAATTTTTATACCGCTAGGAACGGAAATGAATTTGTTATAACCACTAAAAATACACGAGAAGGGTTCTTTTTTGCTAGACTAATATTAGTTCAGAAAGAACACTGTTTAGTATTTGATAATAAAACAATTTTTAATGATACCATCTATGCTATAGATACTGGGTATAAACAACAACGTGTTAAAATAAAAGGATTTAGAACGTCCTCGTGGAATGGTGATTATTTTAGTCCAGGATTTGTTTATGATAGGGCGCTAACACAGGTATGGAAATCTTACGAAAGTTATATTTCCGGAGATATCGTAGAATATGTTGGAAAATATTATTCCGCTAATAAAAAAATAATAGGTTCAGAAAAATTTGATGCTACTAATTGGACGTTGTTATCTAATAAACCGCAGCCATCTCTCATACCAAATTTTGATTATAAAATAAATCAGTTTGAAGATTTTTATAGTTTAGATATAGATAATTTTGATTTATCACAACAAAAACTAGCACAACATCTAATAGGTTATAGTCCAAGAAATTATCTCGATAATATATTTGCAAATTCTATCAGTCAATATAAATTCTATCAGGGCTATATTAGAGAAAAGGGAACAAAAAATTCTCTATTAAAATTAGAAAAAGCCAGCACGGCTAATTTACAAGGTAAATTAGAATTTAATGAAGAGTGGGCATTTAGAGTTGGATATTTTGGATCTTATAGTAGCTATAATGAAATAGAGTTACCGTTGCGTGAAAAAGCATTCCTTGAAAATAGTCAATTGATACAGTTTGTAGATCAACTTCCTGATCTACAAAATCCTGTAATTTCCTATATCGCGCCTGAAGATTTAACGATAAAACCAATTGATTATGTTTCTTCGGATACATTTGTTGTTTCTTCAGATACATTCAGAGATAATAAGATAATTCTGCCAACGGCAGGATATGTAAGACTAGATGATATAGCCTATACATTGGTTAAATTAGATGACCTATTAAAATTACCAGATACGAGCGTATTTTCTGAAGGAGATAAAATATGGGTAGGATTTGATAAAAATAATGAATGGAATGTGTATAGGTATACAAGACATTTGAGATATATAACCTCTGTCTCAAAAGATTCCGGCCCTACCTTAACTTTTGTTACTAATTTAGCACACGGATTGAAAGAAGGCGATATAATTTCTGTAAGAGGACTGGATGCTGTTGTAAACAAAGTATATATTATTAAGTCTATACCGTCTCCTATAAAATTCTCAGTTGATACTACATTAGATTCTTTACAACCAACAACAAATTTAGGACTTATATTTAAATTTAAAAATGCGAGATTTAATAATGTTGACGATTTAGCTGATTTTGATTATCTAGCAGATATTGATGTTTCTGAACTATTTTGGTTAGACAACATAGGCAATAACAAATGGGGCGTTCTTAAAAAAATAGACAACTATGACTTTCTTGAGACACTAGCTCCGATGAATTTACCTTATCAGAAATTTGGTTATAGGATCGCAAAACAAGAAGGCAATAATAGAGTAGTCGTTTCGGCTAGCAATTTTTACGATATAACCGGCGGTAAGGGACGCATATATGTATATGACTTAATAGGTGACATACTTAAACCGATCTATAATTATTCGCTAAATTCAGCCACAGACGAATTTAGAAGTAATTCCGATAATGCGCCATTTGGCGATAATATATTCTATGATGATACGGATGATTTAATTTTTGTAACGGCTGCTGATGCTAGTAAAGTTAGAGTTGATACTTCTGGAAACATTAGATATGTAAAATCAACTAATCCGATCAGTAATTATAACAATGTTGGATTAGTTAAGATTTCTGCTATATTCAAAAGTCCTAAAACTTATACGGCAGAAATAGTATTAGCCGTTCTAGGAAGACCCGCCACGCCGGAAAATAATTCTAGATTTGGATCAGGTATACATGTTCAACGTGCTGCTGGAAACAAACGTGTTCTTATAGGTGCTCCTATATCTGCTAGTACCAGCACGGGTGGCCAAGTCTATAGATACAATCTTAACTATAGCCAAAACGTAAGGGTATTTTCTGCAGTTACAGGAACCAACGCCAATGGTATCGGTGCTTCGTTTAATATAACTGTCAACCCAGAAACTCGTTTATATCAAGTTAAATTGGCTAATTTTGGTGCTTTTTATAATCCTAATACTTTCAATAATTCTTTTATAACCATCACTGGCGATAAGTTGGGCGGTGTTGCTCCTGATAATAATCTTTCTATAAAAATAGACTACACCACAAGCATTGTTACTGATTCAGGTGTTCTATCATCAGCAGGAACAACAGCAACAATAGTGGGATTAAACACAGCATCAACAACACTAATGGTTCCGGGATCAGTGGTATTGAGTACGGGAGGAACAGCTAGTTTAGTAAATCCTACCTATATACAGAGCATAGATAGCGATACGCAGATTACTGTATATTCTACAACAACTACTGTTAGAACTACTGGAACGATCACATTTACGTCTGGCGGAGGTATAACGCAATTAAGTTCTACAGCGACTACAGGAACCGCCTCCTTAAGTTCATTTAGTATAACAACTTCATCACAAACAATTTTGCCGTCACCGTTTGGTGCTAGAGATCAACACGGTTTTAGAGTAACCGGAAATAAAAATGCCAACGTAGTTGCCGCTTCGGCCCCTGGTTACAATTCGGGCAAGGGCGCGGTTGCTGTTTATCTATATAGTACTTCTACTGATCAGTATACTTGGTATCAAACTATAAAGTCTACTGACGAAGAATACGAAAATCTTGTAAGAGATGGTGACAAGCTAGGAACCGAATTAGTAATGAGCGAAGACGGCCAGTACTTATTTGCAGCATCGTCTCAGAGTACTTTAAAGAATACTAGGCCTGGATTTGTTTCTATATACAAATGGAATGGAAGCCGATTTGTATTTCTCCAATTGCTAAAAAATCCTTCAAGAGAACCTAATCTCCAATTTGGTCATTTTATAAGTGTTAATGCTTCTTCGACAATACTTTCTGTCACTAGCCAAGGGACTAATTTATTCAATGGCATAACTTTTGATAAAAGTAAAACTACTTTTGATTCTAAATCCTGTAGGATAGGAGATAGCACAAAGATGAGTGGCACAGCCTATGTGTACAATAGGATAAACGAAAAATTCTTATTGGCACAGGAATTATATGACGTGTCAGTAGATGCGGAAAGTTATTATGCGGAAAGTGTAGTAGTAAATGAAAATAAAATCTTAGTAGGTAGCCCTGGAAGTCTGTCAAATAATACAGCGACTGGATCTATATATGTATGGAGCGAAGTTGATAAAAATATCAACAGTTGGGATATATATAGAAATCAAACTGATTTAGTTGATATTGGTACGGTTAAGAAAGCATTTACGATTGATACATTAAAGAGTCAATTAGTTGATTATTTTGATATTATAGATCCTGCTAAAGGAAGAATTCCTAGTCTTGCTGATAGAGAAATAAGATATAAAACACCGTTCGATCCTGCGGTATATAGCGTAGGAACCTCTTCAGTGGTAGTTGATATAAATGGGTTTTGGAGCGAATCTCATGTAGGAGAATTATGGTGGGATCTTTCGTCTACAAAATATATTTGGTATGAACAAGGCGAGTTATCTTATAGAAAAAACACCTGGGGACAAATATTTCCTGGAACTTCTATTGATATATATGAATGGGTAAAAAGCGAGTATACTCCGGATCAGTGGAATAGTCTTGCCGATACCAATGAAGGATTAACTATAGGAATTAGTGGAATTCCTAAATTCTTAGATGGGAGTACTTATAGTTCTGTTCAGATATACGATAAAAATAGAGCACAATTTACCACGATTTACTATTTTTGGGTTAAAAATAAAATCATAGTACCTGATGTTGATTTTAGAAATATTTCATCTTATGAAGTATCCAACTTAATTACTGATCCTAAATCGTATGGTTTAAAATATCTTTCTATTATATCACCTAATTCGATAGCGGTAACTAACTTTAAACCTGATTTGATATCGGATCGTATACATCTCAATATAGCGTCGGACTCTATTAATAACAGGAATGATAAACATACCGAATGGGAATTGGTCCAAGAAGATAATGAGGACGCCCGACCGCCAGCGGCCTTAGAACAAAAAATGATTGATAGCCTTTTAGGAAAAGATAGTTTAGGTAATCTTGTTCCTGATCCTTCTCTATCACCTAGACAAAAATATGGAATAGAAATAAGACCAAAACAATCAATGTTTGTTAATAGAACAGAAGCTTTAAGAAATGTTATAGGATATACCAATAGTATTTTGCTTACAAAACTTATTAGAGGATATGTAAATTTTGAAAATTTAAATTCTAAAGAAGAAATTCCTAATGTAAATTCAAACGAATATGATCAGCTTGTAGAAGATATTGAATCTAGAGATATTATTATAACAAAAAAATTAGCTCAGGCTAAGTTATCTTGTGAAGTATCAAATGGAAAAATAGTTTCAGTATCAGTCGATAGTATTGGATATGGATATAAAATTGCTCCTATCGTACATATCGACAATGGTTACTCTGTTGCTATAATTAAAACATCTATAGATGACGAAGGCCGAGTAACTGAAGCATTTGTATATGATGCTGGATCTGGGTTTGTAACAGCACCCTCTATTATAGTAAGACCATATACTGTTATAGTACAAATAGATTCAACGGTAAACAATAAGTGGGCTAGGTATGAATGGAATGGATATGCATGGATTAAAATTCATACGCAAAAATATGATACCACAGCTTTCTGGAAATATGTAGATTGGAGTGATTCTTCATATAATAAACATATTCCTTTAGCGTATGTTATTGATGAACTATATGAATTATCTTCTCTGACAGTTAACTCTGGAGATTACATCAAAGTTAAGAATCCGGGTGATGGTAAATTTATTATTTTAAGAAAATCCCCTTCCGGAGTTAATGGATCGTTTGATCCAGATTTTGATATAATTTATTCACAGGAAGGAACCATACAGATATCAAACAGCGCATGGGATTCTGCCGAATCACAATTTGGATTTGATCAAATATCAACGTTTGATCAACTTGTATATGATGAAACATCTGAAATTGAATTGAAGAAAATTATAACCGCTATTAAAGATGATATTTTTATTGGTCAGTTAAGGATTTATTGGAATAAATTTTTCTTCAAAGCTGTAAAATATGCGATGTCCGAGCAGTCTTTTGTAGATTGGACATTTAAAACATCTTTTATTAATGCTAGAAATATAGCGGGTGTGCTAGATCAAAGATCTGCTTATCGATTCCAAGATGTCACGTGGTATGAAGATTACTTAAAAGAAATCAAACCATATCACACAGAGATACGTAATTATCAAGTCAATTATCAAATTGGCCAGGACAATGATAATCCTTGGGAATTAACCAACACATATTCTACTGATTTTGACTTACCATCTTATTATGATAAATCGACAGGAAATTTTGTAATAGTCGATCACTCTGATCCGTTGATTAATGCCTATCCTTATCAATCTTGGTATGAAAACTATAAATTTGAAATAGAAGGAATCACGTTATTGTCTGGAGGTAGCGGTTATAAATCAACTCCTACAGTTACTATAGTATCTGCTATGGGGGATACCGGCAGTGGCGCCACTGCTAAGGCTTATATAGGTTCTGGAAAAATTACTGAAATATTATTAACTAATCCAGGATCTGGTTATATCATAACTCCGTCAATAGTTATAAGCGGAGGAGGAGATACTGCTATAGTTCCTGCAGTGGCATATGCTAGATTGGCTAATAAGAAAGTTAGGAATAGCCTTATAAGGGTAAAATTTGATAGAATAACAGGTAATGATTCGTCTTTTGTAGTTGGATCAACTACCGCTACATTTAGCACATCTACAACTGGGGTTGGCTATATATATGATATTCCATGGTATGCTCCTACTGATAAATCTACAATAACTGTGACCGTTGACGGACTTGAATTATTATTAACTGATTACAGCATAGTTAATAGAACAGAATTGCCCGACAGTAATTATGAATACCATAAAAAATACAGTCAGATTTCTCTAAACTATGTACCGGAAAAAGGAAAAATTTTAGAAATTTCTTACAACAAAAATATAGAACTTTATTCAGCAGCAGAAAGAATTAGAGATTATTATACTCCCAAAGAGGGAATGGCCGGAAATCAATTAGGGCAACTAATGACTGGGGTTGATTATCCTGGAAACAATATTAGAGGTTTAGAATTTACAGCGGATTCGGGATGGAATGCTTCGACATCTACATCAAATTACGGATCTGATTATTGGGACTCTCATGATCCTGAGTTATTTCATAGTGTGGTTACATACTCTACTGGTACACAGACGGTAGTTTTTCCAAATTTAATATCTGCTGGATCTAAGTTAAATGTTTATATAGAAGGATTTAACTCCAACGGAGTACAAATTTATAGCAATAGAATAGATAGCACGGGCACCACAACTTTAGTATCTACCATCCTTGGATTAGGATACGGCAAGATAAGCGAAATAAAGATTGCTAATCCCGGACGTGGGTACACGGGTACGATATCTTTAGTACTATCATCTCCTGAAAATTCAACAGGAACTATTGCTACGGCGTCTGTTTCATACAACACTGCTGGATCAATTACTGGAACTAATATAATTAATCCTGGATCGGGTTATCTCAGGTCGCCTAGTGTGACTATAATAGGAGATCAGACTACAAATACTAATGCTATATCTGGCTATCTTGTAACAAAAATAGTTCCGTTGTTTACACTCAACGGTATAACAACTTCGACTATTACGATCCCCCAGTCAGCATTTACTGCAACATCGGCAGCATTTTATAAGATAATATTTAGAGATTCGAAAAGCGGAAGTTCGGTCACTCCGAGAGACTTAGATAGTATATTAGATGGTGGCAATTTAGCCTATACGACTGCGTTAGGATACAGTCCTATGGATATCATATTCGATGGAGACAAATTTGTAAGTCCCAATACAAGTCATGCTCCGGAAGAAATGTTACCCGGTCAAGTACAGGAAAGTCTTTCAATTAATGTGTTTACTAGAGACAAACAAGGATCTCCTTTAATTACTACCCAATATTATTCAATTGATACTACTTCAACGTCTACAGTAATTAATCTTGCGTCAATTCCTATTAATACTTCTTCGGTAATGGTTAGCTTTAATGGTACGGCTACTGTATACGGAGAAAACTACACTGTAGATTTTGTTAATGGTACAGTAACTATTAACCCCCAAGGCGTAACAGGGGCGGCATATATAACCGTAATAGGTCTAGGAGGAACTGAAATATTAGGAGCTAAATCCATAGTAACAAATTCAGTTCCAGAATTGATAATAGATTGTCCAGCATCTTATGACGACATAGGCAGTTTATATGTAACAGTTAACGGATTGACAATTTCTGATAATTTAAATTTAGGATATACATTATATCCTGTGTCTGATACAAACAGATCAGCAAAATTAAAAATTACCGGATTAGATGCAGCTCGACCTAATTTAATACAGGCATGGTTCTTTAAGAATTCAAATAAATCTTATAGTGAAGTTAAAGAGCAGATCATTACGGTTGCATCAACTACATCAACATTTGATTTAATACAAATGCCAGGAACGCTTGGACCATTCCACGCTCAGGCAATAGTTGAATTAAATGGACTAAGATTAAATCCTCCAGATTCTGTTTATTATGAAGTAAAAAATAATCAATATATATTTTCTATTAGACCAGACGAAGTAAATCCGCCTAATATCTTTGACAATAGTATTGTTGAAGTTTATAGGAATGGAATTAAATTAGCAATATATGACAACTATATTATATTGCAAGACACCGGCCAGATACAATTTGATGTTGGATATTTAACTAATGGAGATGTGATAGCTATCACTATATTAATAGGGCAAGATTATACTATATCAAATAATCAAATTAAGCTAACAAACAGTGTTTCATCCGGAAATATATTAAAAATAATAACCTATACAAATTCCGATTCTTCAAATATAAGAACAGAAGTTTATAAATTTAATGGTTCTAATTTATACAAAATATCTAGACAAATCGTAAATGATAATTATGTCTGGGTTTCTGTAGCCGGAAAGCCTCTGATTAAAGGAAAAGATTATTATATATTGTCAGATTTAACAACTATTGAAATTAGCAGAGATTACAAATGTAGTTTAAATGATAGGATTATAATTACAAGTTTTAGCGACAAATCAGTAAGTAGATTCTTAGGTTATAGACTGTTTTACGATATTTTAGGAAGAGTTCATTACAAACGATTTAGTAAAAATAATTCTACATTATTGAGTAAACAACTGTTATCCGACGATTTATCAATATCGGTAGTAAATTCCAGTATATTACCTGCTCCTTCACCTACTACAAATAGTCCCGGCGTTATTTTTATAGCAAGCGAAAGAATAGAATATTTTACTAAAGATGATTCTAATAATATGTTAGGTCAGCTAAGGAGAGGCACATTAGGTACAGGTGTTCGTGAACTATACAGTATAGGCACCGCGGTAGTTGATTCTGGAAGGGGTCAAACTATTCCTACAAATGAATTAATATTGGTTCAAAATACATTAACTAATAATACCTCTACGTATCAAATTAACTCTGTAGCATCAACATCTACAGGTGATGCCATAGTATTAGATACTAATTTAGATCTAGGTAGTCAAATTGACGTATATTATGCCGGAGTACTGTTACATAAAACTACAAGTACTGTACATAGTGTAGATGTATCTTACGACTCCGACATAGCAAGCGATATAATAATTGATCCAGAATTTACAGTTGTGACTATTGGAACAATAAATTATATCAAACTTTCTCTTTCTCCGTTAAAATGGCCAAATGGTATTGAACGAGGAAAAAGATTAACTATAATAAAGAATACAGGGCAGACTTGGTATACTCCCGGACAGACCTTATCTTTATTAAACGAAGTAACCATACAGGCTAGATTCTTACAACAATCATCAGCAGGAATTCCTGATAAGTACTTCTATACAAATCAAATAATATCACCTATTTCTTATACATTAGATGAAAGTGGTGTAGTTGTTACAGATGAAACAGGAACTTTCTTGGAGTTAGATTAATATGGCAAAAATAAGTGAATTACCTTTATTGACGAATCCCGGTACAACCACTAGGCTTTTAGCGTTAGATGTATCGGCATTTCCGTATTCGAGTAAAACCGTAACGATAGCCGAGTTGAGAAATAAAATTATTTCTCTAGGGGTAATAGATATCGGATCAACATTGATACAGAATACCAATGGATCTTTTGATGTAAAAGTTGCTATACCATCACAAACTGGAAATGATGGAGGATTTTTAACAACTAACGGGACCTCTATAAGTTGGGCCACATTAAACTCTACATTTCCATCTCAAACTAACAATAGCGGAAACTATTTGACTACCAATGGCACCTCTGTTAGTTGGGGATCAATTACTAAAATACCAGAACAGGTTAATCGTGCCGGACAATACTTAACAACAAATGGAACTACAGCTAGCTGGGTTGCTATAGGAGCATCGTTGTTGGCAACACAAGCTAGTAATAGCGGAAAATACTTAACAACAAATGGATCCACATCAAGCTGGGTTGCTATAGGAGCATCGTTGTTGGCAACGCAAACCGGTAACACTGGAAAATACTTAACAACAAATGGATCCACATCAAGCTGGGTAGCCATAGGAGCATCCTTGTTGCCTTCACACACCGGTAACACTGGATCATTTTTAATAACTAATGGGTCTACCTCAAGCTGGACTAAATTAACTCTCAGCAGTTTAACAAATGTTGTGTTATCTTCTCCTACTACAGGGCAAGTACTAAGGTATAATGGAACTAACTGGATAAATTCTACTACCGTTAACCTTTCAACGATAACAGAATGGATTCTACCAGCCGTTGATGTAGGATTGAGCATAGGTAGTCCTGGAAAGCGGTGGGAAAGTGTATGGGGTTATCAGGTGTATAGTAATTATATTTCTTTAGGGAATAATACAACATCCACCTCGGGATATTTACAGTCTCCGGACGGAGTACAACTAAGGTGGAATGGTGTAAACATAGCCGGTGCTGTTGGACTTTTATCAAGGCAAAGTTTTTCAACATCAACCTCGGTTATATCCTCGGGCACTACCGCAAATGTTACTATTTCAAATGCATATAAGGGATATATATTATATAAGATAGCGGTAACTACATCTTCTTGGGTTAGAATTTATACTGATACTGCTAGTAGAATAGCAGATGCGGGACGAAGTGAATTAACTGATCCAACACCGGGGTCTGGTGTAATAGCCGAAGTTATTACTACAGGTTCTCAGACACTATTGATTAGCCCAGGCACGATAGGGTTTAGCAACGAAACTTCCCCGTCAACTAACATCGAATTAGCAATAACAAATAAAAGCAATGGTGCTACAATTATCAGTGTAACCCTAACTGTGTTGCAAATTGAGGCTTAATATGAGTGATTTAAAAGAATACGTTGTTACTGCCAAGACAATGGCCGATGCGGATTCAATTATTGAGGATATGGAATCGCCGAGCGGAAATCTTTATATTCCTAATAGGTCCGTTGATATAACACAACTTAGAGAAATCAGCAGGAACACACATTTTATGTTGTCTGATGAAGAAGCAGAACAATTAAGAAATGATTCTAGAGTGATAGCAGTGGAACGTCCGCCTAGAGAAATGGGTATCGAAGTTGTCCACCACTGGACACAGTCTGGAAACTTTGAAAAAAATTCCACCATTGATAGCAATGATAAAAATTGGGGATTGTATAGAGTAACCGCCGGCAGTACACTATCGGGTTGGGGTACTAGCGCATCGTTTACACAGACAACACAAACTGTAACCACTACTAGCTCTGGAAAAAATGTAGACGTTGTTGTAGTTGATGCTCATATTAATCCTCTTCATCCCGAATTTGCTGTAAACATAGACGGAACAGGCGGATCAAGAGTTAATCAATTTAATTGGTTTTCGCTAAGTTCTATCGTTGGAATATCTACCACCGGGTCCTATGACTATAGCAACATGTCCAGCAATCATGGAACACACGTAGCAGGCACAACAGCAGGCAACACTCAAGGTTGGGCCCGCGATGCTAACATTTATAATATGGAATTTAGCTACGCAGGTGCTAATACTCCGGCTAACTGGGAACTCTATATATTTGATTATCTTAGAGCATTCCATAAAAATAAAACAGTTAATCCTGCTACTGGACGTAGAAATCCAACTATAACTAATCACAGCTGGGGATATTCTTATGGTGATGTTAACTTGTCGTCAATTGTCGGACATACCTATAGAGGTACATACACGAATATATCAGCATTAAGTACTTCCGCTAAGAAAACTTCGTTAGAATTAAACGGCGTGCCTGTACCATATAGCACATATCTTTATAGGATGCCATACACTTATGCTGCCCTTAATGCTGACGTTGCAGATGCGATAGCGGATGGTGTTATTGTTGTTGCAGCAGCAGGAAACAATTATTGGAATTCGGCATATTCAGATGGTCAAGACTATAACAACAGTATTAGAGTAGGTAGTACTGATTATGTACACTCCCAAGGATCGAGTCCTGCTGTAGCAGCGGGTGTAATTGTTGTCGGTAATGTTGGCAGTACTCAACAGGAATACAAAAACAATTCTAGTAACTTTGGCAATCGAGTTGATGTATGGGCTCCGGGAACTAATATTGTGTCATCAGTATACGACACATCTGCTGCTACTGAATGGGGTGTTACACTGGTAAATGATCCTAGAAATTCAGGGTATAAACTGGCTAGTGTTAGCGGGACCAGCATGGCTAGCCCGCAGGTATGTGGTTTGTTGGCCTGTTATGCGGAACAAAATCAAAACCTATCTCCTAGTGAGGCATTGATATATCTAATAACAAATTCTACACAAAATCAAATAGGTACTACTGGCTCAAGCTACGGTAATTATCAATGGTTCGGAAACAGCAATAACCGGTATCTATTTTACAAATTAGAAAGACCCACAAGCGGACAAAGTTTGCCAAGAACTACCTTTAAAAACAGACCTACCTCGGGAGTTGCTTATCCGAGATCTAGAATAAGACGCACATTATAAAAGTACTTAACTAACACGATAAATATTGATATGGAAAACCTCAACAACGATAAAATTTTAGAAAAATCCGTCGAACATGACGAAAATAACTCCAAGCCTAATGAGCAAGGAGCAATTTCAATCCAAGGTCATATCAAGATTTTTGATCCCGAAACTAAAGAAATCATAGTAGATAAACGTAATGCTATACACTATGAAAATTTTAGCTATGCTCTAGCACAAAGTGTCAGCAACCAAGGACAGGGATTTATTTCTGAAATTAGTTTCGGCAACGGTGGAAGCAGAGTGGACCCTACTGGAATTATTACATATCTAACACCAAATACATCCGGAAGAAATTCTGACTTATATAATAAAACTTATACAAAAATTGTTGATGCTACTAATATAGGAAATCGAGATCCCTCTAGAAATTATATGGAAGTAAGGCATGTTAACGGTACATTTTATACCGATGTATTAGTAACATGTTTATTGGATTTTGGAGAGCCTAGCGGGCAAGCGGCATTTGATAATAGCACAGGGTTAGATAGCTCGTATGTATTTGATGAGTTGGGATTGAGAGCTTATAGTACCGATGGCCCAGGCCTAGGAAAACTACTTACTCATGTCATATTCCATCCTGTTCAAAAATCTCTTAATAGATTAATCCAGATAGATTACACAGTAAGAATACAAAGTTTAACTAACGGAATGTAATTATGGCCAATGAATATATCATACAATATTCCGATCAAAACAACGGGTCTATTGTTGTCTATCAGCAAACAGAAGATACAACTACTAGCTTAAAATTAGTTGGTAGGAATTCTCCTAACTATGGGCAAGCTCTAGCAGAAAACTTCCTACATCTGCTAGAACATTTCTCTTCCCCTATACCTCCTACAAATCCTATTGAGGGGCAGTTATGGTATGACACTAGTGATCCCTCAGCAAAGAAATTAAAAATAAACGACGGAGCAGCTTCTGGATATACATGGTATCCTGCTAGCGGAGTTCATCAAGCAGACGTTGCTCCTAGCAATATAAAGAAAGGTGATATCTGGGTTGATACTCAATCTCTTTATTTAAAGATATGGAACGGCGTTGACTGGACATTAATAGGTCCGTCATTTTCCTCAGCAAATAGAACAGGCAGCTACCCTGATACACTTAGAGGAAGTGACGGAAATGATTACTATGTGATAAAAATGTATCTCAATGATGATGTTATTGAGATAATTGCTAAAGATAGTTTTACTCCTACTCCTAAGATAGATGGATTTAGCAATATTGTTCCTGGTATAAATGTAACTTCTAAAATATTTGGAGATAAGATTCCTAAATTTTATGGACCAGCAGATTCGGCTCTAAGTTTAAAACAAACGATTCCATCAACAGAATTAGTTAGCGCGAATAATTTTGTAAGAAATGATATTGATCAAAGCATACGCGGATCTTTAACAATCGCTAATGATTCCGGATTAAAAATAGGAAAAACTGCTGCTACTATTTTTATACAAAAAAATTCAGGATACGGTAATTTTATAAATTCATTTGGAGCCGGCAGTTTTGTTTTTAAAATAGACGACTCAAATGGAAGAAGAAATGATGTATTAACACTTGACGGAAATTATCTTAAAGCTACTATAGGAACTCCGATAATTCCTATAGACCTAGAAGTAACGGGAAGTACAGTATTAGATAAAACAGTTATTATACGTTCTGGAAGTTCTTCTGCGTTAACTGTAGCAGGGGGTATAAGTTCAGGTGGTCTAACTTCTACAGGTACTGTACTAATTAAAAATACAGCTACTGTAGAAAAAGTTTTAACTATTGGTAAGATCGGAGATACTGATGGTACATATAATCCTAGAGGAATTAGAGTAGCTACAGCAAATTCTCTTACCAATGTTGAAATAGGGTCATTTATTAGGCCATTTAACAGACTATGGGTTGAAACAATAGGATCTACAGGAACAGGCACTGTTGTATATGGGAGCATACAAGGATCGGCTTCAAAATTATCAACACCCACTAGATTTATAATGACAGGGTCGGTTGTTACTACTCAAGCTATCAATTTTGATGGATCTGCTCTAACCGCTACATTTACTACTAAATTAACCAAAGACATTTTTATTGGACCTACAGCAATAGACACCGTTGGCACAATTAGTAGATTTGATCCAGCGCTTGATAAGGTTTTATTTTATAGCGAGTTTGAGCAAAATATTAGGCAAAGCACTAAAGATGTATTTTTTGCAGATATATATGGGTCAATGGTTCCAACAGGAACCATACTGCCGTGGCCGGGCGGAACGACTAACACATCGGGATTACCGGATGGATGGGTGTTATGCGACGGAACTGAATATGATAGGACAGGAAAGTGGTTGGCACTATATACTGTGCTAGGTACTAGATACGGTTATACCAATTCACAGAGATATAAGGTACCAAATCTTAATTCTACTCCATTATATGCTGGAACTACAACAAATGCTCAAACCTGGCCTTTGCCCATAATATACATTATAAAGTTATAAGAATATGGCATATACAATTTACAATACAGACGGATCAGTTTTAGTTACATTAGGAGATGGCAAAGCTGATCAGGTAAGTACCAGCCTTACATTGATAGGTAAGAATTATCCTAATTACGGCGAAATCTTTAATAATAACCTAATTAAATTATTAGGAAATTTTGCCAGTATCAACGAACCGTCAAGTCCAATAACTGGGCAAATATGGTATGACTCTGCGTCTGGAAGGATAAAGGTGTATGATCTCAATGGGGTTTTTCGCTCTATAACTAATGCCCTTTCTGCTGATGTATTGCCTGTAGAACTAGCAAATAATGATTTTTGGTTTGACACACATAATCAACAATTATTTTTTACACCCGACGCTAACAATTTATATTTGATAGGTCCTACTGATTCGATCTCTCTGGGGAGAAACGGATGGAAATCTACAACTGTATTGGACTCACAAGGAAATTCTAAGATCATTAGTGAATTATATAGTGGCGGAACGCATGTAGGTATATTCTCTACCAGTTCATTTACTATGGCTATTTCTACTGCCGGAATGACAGTTTTACAAGCGGGTTTAAATTTAAATCAAACTATATCAGGAGTTCGTTTTGTAGGAACTGCTACCAGTGCTGAAAGTGTCCAAGGAATAACTGTGAGTCAGTTAGTGAAAAATTCAGCAGTATCTCAAGTTATCACAGGTACGGTAACAATTAAAGATAATAACGGATTGGTTATTTCAAATGTTTCGGGTCAAAATGTTGGACTAAGGGTAAATCCCACAACTCAGGTTGGAACTTTAATTTATAATACTCCTAATCAAAATCTATCTATAGAAATAACAAATTCTATTATAGGATCAACTAGTTCTATATATGTCAATGCAGCAAATAGATATTTAGGAATTTGGAACAAGTCTCCAGCATACCCTTTAGATATAAATGGTAATGTTTACATACGGGGAAATTTAACCGTTATCGGCACACAAACTATATTCACTTCTACTACTTTACGAATATACGATAATAATATAGATATCGGTTATCCTGTTGGTGTTGCTGACGATGCTTTTGCTAGCGGTGGCGGAATTACATTGTATGGAACTACAAATAAAACTATAACCTGGCGTCAAACCACCGGATGGAATTTTAATACCAACACTAATATTACCACCGCTAGCACATACATGATTGGCGGACTATCTGTTATAACTTCTAGTACGCTAGGAACAACTATCGCAACTGCTCCTGGCCTAACAAGGGTAGGTGTATTATCACAGCTTACAGTCACTAACGTATATATAACCGGAAATACTATCTCAGCTATTGGAACAAATCAAACTCTATATCTAGCAGGCTCGGGAACAGGCACCATCGATGCTTCGGGTGATAAAATTACCAATGTTTCTACAGCTACTACTAGATTAGATGCTGCCAATAAAGGATACGTAGACGATAGCTTATATCTTGTAAGTTCTAAGAATTTTAACCTTTCATTGGATGTAACAAATTTTGTGTCGGTCCACGGAAGTGTAGATATAGGAGTAAAATATTATTTAGACCGTATTTTTCCTATACTTAATGACGGTACTAATGGCACTACTTCTACTGATACAGCTTATAATTTACCTGATGGGATTAGATCTAAGGTTCTTTGTTCTAGTGTGACTGTTCCTACAACAACTGCTACAGTTAATATTTCTTATGCTACAGTAACAGTAGATAAGAATGGTAGTTTAAATTCTACTTTAGTAATTTCCGGTCTAGGTGGAGCAGTTGCAGGTAGTTTGCCCGCACAAACATATACCCCGGTTACAAGTTATAGCATACAGACCTGGAGAACACAATTAGGAATATGGACCAAGACGACATACTAAAAGGAATAGAAAATGGCATATCAGATTAGAAAATATAATGGAGATGTATTGCTGACCCTAGCGGACGGCCATACAGATAGTGCCTATTCTAGCCTTACTTTGATTGGAAAAAATGTAAGTGGATTTGGTAAATCACAGAACGAAAATCTCATACATTTATTAGAAAATTTCGCATCTGGCACAGCTCCTGCTAGTCAAATAAAAGGACAGTTATGGTACGATACTAGCCAATATAAAATGAAAGCATGGAATGGCGGTGGTTGGGTAGAATTAGCTCAAATTGATTTTATAGGTACTGTGCCAACTGCCAGTAGAGCAGGGCAATTATGGTTCAATACAGCTACCAATCAACTGTATATGAATGTCGGAACTTCTGGTAATGATTTTAGATTCATTGGTCCAGATTTAGTTCCTGGTTCAGGAATAACACGACTGGTGTCAACTTCCACGAAAGCCGTAGAATATGGAGCATTCCATCCTGTTATAAACATAACAGTAGATGATGAAATTGTAGGAATAATCTCTAATACAAAATTTTTATTAGATAGCAGCAATTCGGTAGCGGGATTTGTACAAATTAATCGAGGAATAAATCTTAAGAATGATAGCGATACTGATTTTCAATTATATGGTAGAAGTACATACAGTAATTTAGCTGCTACTGCGACTAACGTGTTTGGTGGTGGAGCAGGGCAGATCCCATATCAAACTGCTCGTGGAATTACTGGATTTATTAGTACAGGTACTTCCGGCCAATTATTGGTAAGTTCGGGATTTGATGCTCCGGTGTTTGTTAATAATACGATCGTATCTGTAGGATATTCAAATTCAACTACTAATTTATCAAATGGATCTCAGGGATCATTGCCATATCAAACGTCAGTCGGAACAACGGCTCATCTATCTTTAGGACTATCTGGATATTTCTTGACAGCAGGAGCAACAGGTCCGACGTGGTCAACTCCTGGATCACTATCAGTGGGGCAATCTACTACGGCTTTACAAGCAGATTCTTTAAAAGATAGCGCAAGTTCAAACTATTATGCCGCTTCAGTAACTACTTCGCCTAATTCAATAGTACAACGATCATCCGACGGTAAAGTATATGCCAATACTTTCACTGGAGATTTAATAGGTAATGTGACCGGTATATCTTCAATAGCTTCTAAATTACAAAATGCTAGGACTATAACCTTAACAGGAGCTACTTCAGGCTCGGCCTCCTTTGACGGTTCATCAAATATAACTATGGCGACAGTAGCTAGTTCTCAATTTAGCTCAGGTATGGTCATGATGTATTCTGGTTCTAGTGGAGGAATTCCTATCGGATGGGTGATATGTGATGGGTCTAACGGAACTCCTGATTTGCGAAATAGATTTATCGTAGGAGCTGGCTCGGGTTATTCTGTCTCGCAAACCGGCGGAACTAAGGATGCTGGACTTATCAAGCACTATCATCTTTATAATAGTGGCGTAACTGCTGGAGCAACTGCCCTTGTTGATGAAGTTACTAGTGGGGGTGTTAGTGTTCTCAAGACATTGAACGCAGCTACCTCGCTTACTACCAGCGTCGAAGGAACTACTGATGGTACAGGAACCGATACAAATTTACCGCCATATTATGCTCTCTATTTTATTATGAAAACTTAAGGATTCGAAATAATGCCATACATTTTATACAAATCAAACGGCCAGAAGTTAGTTACAGTACCTGATGGATCTATTGAAAACGTTTCTACCGATTTAACTTTTGTAGGTAAAAATTATGCTGGATATGGTGAAATTTTAAATCAAGATCTAGTTAAATTGCTTGAGAATTTTTCAAACAGTAAAGAACCTCTTAACCCATTAGTTGGACAGATGTGGTATGATGCTACTAATAAAAAAATTAAACTTTATGATGGAACGAGATTCAAGCCTTTACAGAATTTTGATTCTTCTATAAAAGTTCCTACTGATAGTTCCAAGGGAGACCTTTGGTTTAATGAAGATGAGCAACGGTTATACCTATATAACGGAACTAAATTCTTATTAATTGGTCCGCAGGAATCTGAATTTGCCGGAGTGGCATTGATTCCTTCAAGTGCTATTACAAATAATGCGTTGACAAAGTATATTTTAAAATTTACCATAGCTGATGCATTTGATACTGTAGTACCTGCCGTAGTATCGAGAGATGAATTTACACCAAATACAGTCGACACCCTTTATTCGGAAAATTTTAATATTGTTAAAAAAGGAATAAGTCTCCCAGGCGCAAATTCTATTACAGGGGATAGTACTAGTAGAGATTTCTATTTTTGGGGAACGGCTGCCACTTCCTTGGGTCTGGTAGAAAAAACCACAGGTAATTACCATCAGGCTGAAGAATATTTACTATCGTCAACTTTTACAAATGCGTTAGCTACGGGGTTTGCTATTTCAAATGATGCAGGAATAATAGTGGGCAGCGGCGGGACGTTTCGATTTCATGCAGATTCGGGTATCAATCAAGGAAAAATTACGGGAGTAAATGCTACTAGTATCAGTTTTAATTTGTTATATAACAGTACCATTACTAATGTTTTTACTATTGATTCAAACAATATAGTACCAGGCGCTAGTTCTGGTGGGATTAACATAGGTACTATATATTCAAAATTCAACAACGTATATTCTAATACTCTAAACACAACACTATCTTATGCTAACACCTATACAGGAAGAGTAGTTGGAGATGTAATAGCTTCTAACGGAACAAGCGTAATTTTAGACAACGGAACCACCGGACTTGACGCAGTGTTTACAGGTATACACAAAGGTAATTTGGTTAATCCGATTACCAGTGCGGTTTCTGTAGATGTTAGCGCATCGACAACTAAGTTTACCGGTGCATTTACCGGTCAGATAACCGGAAATATTGTTACCACTTTAATTTCAGCTAATCCGGGTACTTCAGATTTAAATGCGGGATCTATTAGGGGTCAATGGACTTTGGTCGGATCCAGTACACTATCTGCTACATATGCTGACTTGGCTGAAAGATACGAAGCAGATGCCGTATATGAACCGGGAACTGTTTTAATTATTGGCGGAGAAAAAGAAGTCACTATTTCAACACTATACGCTGATACAAGGGTAGCGGGCATAGTAAGTAAAAACCCAGCCTATATGATGAATTCCGAGGCAGGAACTGATGAAACTCACCCCTATATTGCCTTAAAAGGCCGTGTTACGTGTCAAGTTGTCGGTAAAGTTAGCAAGGGCGATATACTAGTAACTAGCACTCATCCCGGATATGCGTGTGCTGCTCAAACTGTATTCAGTGGTGCTATAATAGGAAAAGCCCTCGAAGATCACTCCGAAGGCTTTGGAATTATCGAAGTTAAAGTTTAAACAGCCATGGGGGCTTTTATAGCCTCATGGCAGGTATATCCCACTAGCTCAATATCGTCCATTGTAAACTCAGTGATATTTTTAATATCTTTATTCAGCTTGAGTTTAGGTAAAGGCAAAGGTTCTCTCTTTAATTGCTGTTTAACTTGCGTCACATGATTTTCGTAAATGTGAGCATCTCCTATCACAATGGTAAGCTCTCCAACTCCGAGATCGCATACCTGAGCCAGCATATGAGTGAATAACGCATAACTGGCAATGTTAAACGGCACTCCTAAAAACATGTCGGCACTACGTTGGTACATCTGACAGCTTAGTTTATGATCTTTTGTCACGTAAAATTGTGCCATCATATGACAAGGAGGTAATGCCATTAGAGCTGTCTCTCCAGGATTCCACGAACTGATGATATGCCTGCGTCCGTAAGGATCTGAATTGATTCCGTTTATCAACTCTTGTAATTGATCGATATGTTTAAGCCCCATCCGATTGGCACCAAACACAGGAGCACGCCAAGTTCGCCATTGTACTCCGTATATACGTCCTAGGTCACCGGGGAATTTTGCTTTAGGCATCCAATACTCTGATGTAGCATTACCTGACCAAATAGTAGGTTTTGTGCTTTCGGAATCTCCGTGAAGTATTTCTTTTAACTTACGCTCATCCCCACTGCCCATGATAAACCATAGCAATTCGCTAACTACTGCTCGCCATGCTAATTGCTTAGTAGTGATAGCAGGAAACCCATTGTTGAGATCAAATCTCATGGTCATACCAAACTTTGATATAGTACCAACTCCTGTTCTATCCGGACGATGTTCGCCTGTATCTAGAATCTCTTGTAAGGTCTTTAGGTATTCTTTTTCTGGATGTATCATCTCTATTTCTTTTGATATTAAAAAAGGCATCACCTTGCGGCCAATGCCTTTTATCTGCTTAACTATAAAACCAATCATTCAACTGTAGCAGCCACTTTCTTGGTTTTACTTTTGGGGGGATCGAGATCATCGGCCTCCCTTCGTAATTTTGCGGCTTCTTTGTATAGAGCATTGGCCTTACTACGCATTTCAACAGCAGTGGTAGGTGCCTTTTCTTCTACGACAATTTCGTTGGCTACTGGTTTCTTTGACCTGGTTTTTGTAGTGCCGTCATTGACTGCTAGATCCTCTACCGCAACCCCTTTTTGCTGTGCAATAATCTCATTTAACTTATCTAAAGGAATAGTTGTTTGATTATCTGGAGTCATTGTTACCATTGTAGTGGGAACTTTCTTCAAATGACCGTTGGAGTGGAGATACCCTAGCATGTTTGAACCATCTGGGAATCTTCTAGCGGAAAGGATTTCAGCAAGTTCGTTAGCCTGCTGTCCATTGTCGCTTTCAACTAAGGTCATTAGTGTGTCGTGATAACTATCACCAAGTCCGCCTGTTGCTACTACCAAGGCACTATGTGCATCATCTGGTAACGTCCTATAAGCAACTACAACTCTAGTAGAGTTGTTTTTCATTCTTCCAACGTGTTTCATTTTATCTCCTTAAGGTTGTGCTGGCTCAGCTGGTGCCTGAGGTGCTACACTTTCTAAAAATTTAGATAATTTATTGTAAGTTGCTCCTACTGCTTCCATTTCACCTGCACTGAATGAACCTCTTCGAGCACTAACATCGATGATTGATTTGATATTTTGTAAATCGACAATAGTCAATTCTGGTGCCTTTGCAAGTTCTGCTTGTTGATTTTCGTTTTCCATTTTATTTTTCCTATTGTAAATGAGAACATCCTAAACTAAACATACTTAATTCTTTAGGTTCCTCTATGCCAATTTCAACGACTTCGACCATTTTTTTATCTTGATCTAAAACGTATGATTTCTTAACACAATATCTACTGTCTAATCTAGTATAGATCCAACTATCAATTACGTCAATCTTATCAATATTCTTACTAGTCATTTTGGCAAAATGAGGAGGTATATGAGAAAGCTTTCTCAAACCTAACACATTAAGCGGATTAATAGTACCTCTCAATAAAGACATTATATGCCTACTTTATTTATAATATGCAGTCTGACCGAAGGGAGAAATTATTGAATCGTTGCCATGTACAACAAAAAGAGTTTCACAATAATCTTCGTCACCCCAGCTACCGCAAGGGTACCCATCCGTGAACATAATAAAGCGTTTTGGTTGGATGTCCTGATCTTTCATAAATTCCCAATTGGCTTCAAAGTCAGTACCGCCACCGCCCTTACATTCGTATTCCATAATTTCATCAGCAGTGTCACCTGTAAATTTAGCGTAATTGTAAATTTCAGTATCAAAGCACCACAGATCCAACTTGAAGTCTTTGTACTCATCCATAATGCCTTTAACTTCACTGATAAAGTCTTTGGCCATCGCATCACTGATAGACCCTGACATATCAATTGCTACAGACACATCAATAGTTTCTTCGTTCATCATTCCGGGCAGGATAGCACCGCAATGTTGGCTTTTGCGGTTAGGACGACTGAAGCTAAAATTGCTTTTAAAAATACTTTGGATGTTCATACGCAACATCTGACGCCAATCCATTTTAGGCTCAGTAAAGTCACTGATCATACGTTGTACACCAGCAGGAACCCGCCCAGCACCAGCAGCCTGTGCCGCGGCTACCATTGCTTCTTTAATTTCGTCACGTATTTGTTTCTTTTCCTCAGCGGTATAACGGGGCCGCCCCTTGCCACTGCCGTCTTGATCGTCATCACCTCCGTCGCTATCGCCTTCTTCGTCGCCGTCTAAATGTTCGTCGAGTAATTCACCTAGTTTAGTGATATCAATCTTTTGAGCCTTTTCTTCTAAAACTGAGTAGATCTGTTCATAGCTCATTCCTCGATATTTGTCATCTTGGAAAATTTTAATAAAACTAGGCACTGCGCCAATGCGTTCATCTTTAAGGATTTGATTGGTAGCATAGTCAGCGGCAATGTTAGAGATTGTAGGATCGCGACTATCGCGGCGCCCCATATGATCAAATACATTATGTAGTACTTCGTGAGCAAATCCAAACTCAGCTTCTTTAGGTTTGAGTTTATCTACAAATTCGTTATTGTAGTAGAAATTACGACCATCGGTAGCCAGTGTTTCACACCAATCGCTGGCATCAATCAGTTTCATGCGTGTAGCAAGGTTGCCAAAAAATGGATGGCGCAATAATAGACCAATACGTGCTGTAATCAATTTTTCAATGATTTTATTTTTTTCAGCTTCAGTATACTCTTTAGCCTTTGTCTTTTTGACACGTTCTTGTTTCATTACTGATGACATATATCTTTCCTTAAAATCAACTAGTTATACTATTATATAGTCAAACTACTAAAAGAGCAAGTAAAAAAGGGCCCCGAAGGGCCCAATTTTAATTCTCCATCGCTGTGATAATGTACTTTCCATACTTAGCATGGAATTGTTCAAAGTGATCCATTTTGCTGGCATCAAATGGCAGTTCGTAGTTGGTAAGAGCAACCTTAGCACCCATAACAACTAGCTCTGTTGGGAAATTAGCCATCAAAAACTTGAAGAAGTTATCTGCCATTTGGTCCCAACCTTTGACCTGTTTCTGATCAGCAGTTTGGAGTTCGTAGCACAGGCTGATGGCCAAACTGTACATAGCGGAGATTTCCTTGATGCTACACTTTTCAACCTTGCCCAATAAGATGTCAGTTGGGTTAGGCATCTGTTTGGCAACCTTACGGTGTGCCATAAACTTAACAGCCAGGCCTTCGCCAACTGCCCCTGCGACCAAATCGGTCAATGTACCTTCGTCTAGATCGTCGTCTGCTAGCAATTCGCTAACGAAGGACCAGCTACGTGGTGTAGCAAAGGCACGTGAGCTGGACTTTGGATCAAAGTCGTACAAGTCTTGTTTGGCAAAGCCAACATAACCAACAACTTGTTCGTGTACACGGTTGTTAGTAGCCCATTGTAACCAATCTTCGTAGTCAGTTTTCAATTCCAAGTGAACAAAACGGTTTGCCAACGGGCTAGGCATACGATAAGTTACACCTTTATCGGTTTCTCGGTTACCTGCGGCGATAATACTGACGCCTTTTGGCAGT
>Ga0209191_1000592_pt1 | contig 27688 bp, 10 predicted proteins | sample S_130626_EF_Meta_FD_187320 | JGI IMG/M metagenome (GOLD analysis project Ga0209191, IMG submission 187320) | Freshwater microbial communities from Lake Simoncouche, Canada to study carbon cycling - S_130626_EF_MetaG (SPAdes) (version 2) | ecosystem: Environmental > Aquatic > Freshwater > Lake ...
CCCAGTAGAAGCTAAATCACGTAAGTTATCAGCTCGCTGGACATTCGAGGCTGCTCAAGATGCACAAGCCCAACAAGGTATTGACATCGAAGCAGAAATCATGGCTGCTTTAGCACAAGAAATCACTGCTGAGATCGATCAAGAGATTTTAGCTTCTTTACGTGCTTTGGCTTCAGTAGAAGAAACATATGACCAGTCATTAGTTTCTGGTACAGCTACATTCGTAGGTGACGAGCATGCCGCTCTAGCTATCCAAATCAACCGTGTTGCTAACTTAATTGCTCAGCGTACACGTCGTGGTGCAGGTAACTGGGCTGTTGTTTCTAACCAAGCATTGACAATTCTACAATCTGCTACTACAAGCGCATTTGCTCGTACAACAGAAGGCACATTTGAAGCTCCTACAAACACTAAGTTTGTTGGTACATTAAATGGCGCAATGAGAATTTATGTTGACGCATACAAATCAGATACAGACAACGACAACCAAGTTCTTATCGGTTACAAAGGTGCTAGCGAGGCTGATGCTGCCGCGTTCTATTGCCCTTATATTCCGTTAATGAGTTCTGGTGTTGTACTTGATCCATCTACTTTTGAACCAGTCGTAGGCTTCCTAACACGTTACGGTTATGTAGAGTTGAGCAACACTGCTTCTTCTCTAGGTAATGCCGCTGACTACTTAGGTAAAGTATCTATTACTAGTGAAAACGTAAGCTTCAAGTAATCAAATCAGTATCAAACAAGAACCCACTTAGGTGGGTTTTTTGTTGACTTAAATATCTGTATGCAACAGTATATAATTCCTGTACCCGATGATCTGTTAGACAATGTCCGTAAACTTAAAAAAACAGTTTCTGCTGATCTCAGGAGTAATATACTAGGATGGCAAAGTCCACAGTACACTAATACAGATAAAATACCATGGGCAACAGACATAGTAAAACAATGTTTAGTGGCTGCAGGCATAACAAAATCTACAAAACATATTTGGTTTAATGTCAACGGATTTGGTGCGTATCATAATTGGCATAGTCATGGTGGTGTTAATATAGTTGGTGTATTTTATATATCAACTCCGCAGAATTCTGGAAATATAGAATTCAAAGATGACTGTTCTATTGAACCGTATCCGGGATTATTATTAATATTTCCAGCGAGAGTTGAGCATCGGGTACAGCCTAGTCAGTCAACTCAAGAACGTGTAAGTATGGCATTTAACATAAATAGATAGTATGACTTACATGGGGTAAGTTTTATGCGGAAGTTCAACCGCGTATGGCCTAGAACGCCATCATTCTTATAGGAGAAATTAAAATGGGACGTCCTTTAAATAAAAAATATTTCGGTAACTTTAATATCGGAACAAACGGTTATACAGCAGTTCCTGGTGGTAACATAGGTGGTGATGACGGTATTGGTGGTGAAGGTGTTGCTAACGTTAATTTCAGCGGCGGCAATATTGGTGCTTACCTAGCCCGCATTCCTTCAGTAACATTTGCTACACCCGATCTTCCAGGTGGTGTACAGGCTACTGGCTCAGTAACACATGTCCAAGCAACAACAGCAACAGTATGGGCAGAAGGTCAAGGCTATCAAGTGGGTGACGTGTTCAGTATTCCTGGAACAGGCACCACGGCAACTTTCCGTGTAACAAGTCTACGTGTACAAAGTTTTTCAGTTGATCCTTCAAAAGATACAGAAGGTGAAGGCAACAACAACTACGATGGTACAGAATCTATTGTACTTGATAATACAAATAACAACGGCGGCAATAGTACAACAAACTGGGCAAGCCCATTTAGAATTTTTCCAGCAAACGTTGGCGGAACCGCAGGCAATGACCATTCATTTATTAGTGGAACAGTAGCCGCTAGTGGACGTTGGACAGGTACTGGTACTCCTCCAGCATACTTTAACCTAACAAGTGATAACACACGTAGTACAGAAGGTGCTGACGGTCAACACAACGGTTTCCCAGCATACGGACAAGGTTCTGGCGATACAAACGGTGCCGGCGCTCGTATTAATGTTGTATGGGGCATTGGTGAAATTGAATTAGTAACAGCAGGTGACTATACCGCAGTTAATGCCGCACATCAGTCAGTAACTAGAGTATCTGGTGCAACTCCAAGTGTTGCCGCTCAGATGGATGTATACTACGGTGTTAAAACAGTTGCAATTTCACAAAAAGGTTCTGGCTATACCGCTATAGCAGATGCACTTCCGACATTCTCAACAGTAACTGGCAGTGAAGTTCGTGCAACAGGAGCCGCAGTATTAACAACTGATGTTGGTACTAAAACAGCTGGCACTAACTTAAACGTTGCTACTAATCAAAACAATGCTATTATCATCTATGCAAACGTTGGTGGAGAAGGTGGTACATTAATTGGCGATATTCAAGAGCAAGTTGGCTCACGTCGTTATCGTGTTAAGACTGCAGATGATGTAAAAGTATGTAAATTGGTTGCCGACGATACTCCTGGAACTAAACAGGCTTATATCAAAGCTACGGATGACAACGGCAATACTTACTTTGTTATTAAGTTAACCGCTCACAGAGCAACGTTGATTCAATGGTCAAACAACGAATCAACATGGTTATATGCTGATAATGCAGTAGCAGGTTGGACATTTGGTTCTGCAGTTGCTCCTGGCGATGCAGTACATAGTTTAGGTCTAGTAACGATAGAAAACGCTTAATAGATTCTAATAGCAAAATAAAAAGGACTCTCAGGAGTCCTTTTTTATTTAAGGTAAATACTGGTATGACCACCGCATGGACTACCCCAACAATTATAACTCAATATGCAGACCCTGGCGCTGAACTACATCACATCAGTTGGAACGACGTTGATAACTATAACGGACATATGCCCATTAAAACATCAAAAGACCTCCTACATATAGCACGTAGTCCTAAATTAGATGTTACTATGAAAACTTATTATTTGTCATTATCCGGCTTCAATTTTGTTGGATTACCTGAAATTATTTTGGGTATAGAGCTAAAATTAACTGGAAAAAGACGAGGTAGGATCACAGATGAAACTGTACAGATACTGCTCAATAACGAGCCAATTGGTAAAAATCAAGCCAGTTTAGATCTAAACCCACAAAAGATATACGGCGGAGAAACCGACCTTTGGGAGACTGCAATTACTCCTAATGATATACAAAATAATATATTTGGAATTTTAATTCGTTTTCAAAGCCACCCACATTGGCCACACAAAGATACTGCATTTATAGATTCTGTGGAAGTTCGAATTCACTAAACCGATAAATACTCTAAAGGATTCAATATGACTATACGTTTTACCGGAACCAAGAATATAACACCCAATGGGGATCAATTCGTATCGGCTCCTAGCGGTAATATAAATTTAATTACTACAGCTACTGGTCAGGTGTTTGGTAACAGCGAAGCCAACGTTGGGAATCCAAATGATGTGTCTTACGATCCCGGTAATATTTTTGGATCAACCTTTGAACGTCAGAGTGGCGCGGCTTACTTTACTGGCGGTGTTGGTATTGAAAAAGATCTTAACGTAGGTGGATATATCTATGGTCGCCTTGCAATTACTAGTTCATCTACCGCAATTGTTATCACAGGAACAAACGTTGATAGTTACCTTTATCCTATTTTTGGCGACAATATAGGAGAGAATGGCGGATACATCTATGCTGACACTGAATCAGAATTTGCTTCCGGTGGTTTGAGATACAATCCTTTTACAGGTAAATTATTAATTGATAGTATTTCTGTAGCTAGTACAGAAACGACTGTAAGTCCAACTACAGGTGCTTTTACAGTCACCGGTGGAGTTGGTGTATTGGGAGATGTATATATTGGCGGATCAGAATATGTTGACACATTATATACAAAATTTATTTCTAGTACAGAAGGGCCTGTATCTATTAGTCCCGAGAATCAACAAACAGAAATTTTTGGAAATTTGCGTGTTCGAGGCACTAACCCAATAGGAACTGCTCCTGTTGTTACTAACGTTTTATATGTAACTGTAGACGGTAACGATACTAATGACGGTCGTGCTGAAGATGCTTCACGTGCTTGTCGCACTATTGGTGGCGCTATTAAAAGTCCATACTTTCAGCCTGGCACACAAATTATAGTCAGCGCCGGACGTTATCTAGAAAATAATCCATTAAAATTAAAACCATATACTAGTATTAAAGGTAGCGATATACGTACAACATTTATCGAGCCAATTAATAAAACACAAGACTTATTTCATTTGGAAAGCGGATGCTATCTTAACTATATGACTTTCTTAAACGGTCGTAGTGGATTGTTAGACGGGCCGTATGCCAACGATTATAATCGAGGAGCTTATGCTACAGCATTTCCTCCAGTGACTGGAAATGATCGAATTAATTTATTCCACTCACCATATATTCAAAACTGTACAAATCAAAGTGGTCCTTGGTTAAAAGATGGAACAATGTTTGTTCCAGATCAAACAGTTCAAGTTCCGTTAGCAGTTGGTATGGGAAGTTGGGAAGCTAATACAACTACTATTACAGTCTCTATAATTGATGGTGGAACATTATCTATAGGACAAAGTATTAACAGTGGACAACAAAATCAAGGGTTCTTTGATGCTCGAACATTGTTGTTGGCCAATAAGCCTTTTTTACAATCACAAGTAGTTGCTTTTGTAGACAACACATTTAACAGCGGATCATTTATATATAATCAATCAAAGTGTTATAGAGACACTGGATTAATTATTGATGCTATCGGCATTGATATGCTGTATCAAAGCGAAAGCGACAGTACATTCGCAGGCCTTCAATATTGGAGTCAAAGTGGATATACTGGAGAAATCTTAAATGAATTAACTACAACTACCGCAGCCATTAGCCATGTTAAAGATTTAGCGTCGGCTATAGTGTTATCTGCCTCCAATAGTACACTAGCTAATAAAACTACTCAATTATTTAATACAGTCACTGACATATTAACTGTTGGCCCTACTGTGTGGTACGTAGACGGAATTACAGATGCAATTATTTCTAACGGGATTCCTTCAGTTGACACACAAACAATAGCGGCCTACAATGCGTTGCAATCTAATAAATTATCTATTCAAGAAGATACTATCGATTGGATAACAACTAACTATCCACTATTTGATTACGATACAGACATTTGTTTTAGAGATGTTGGATACATGATTGACAGTGTGAGTTTTGATTTATTACACGGCGGAAATCTACAAAGTATTAAGTCTGGAATTTATTATTATTCCTATAATTCTAATGACACTCAAATTGCTAATGAAATTCCACAAACTACAGCGGCCTATAACTTTATAAAAAATATTATTCCTAACATTATTTTAGGTAAATCTCTTCCAACAACATATCAAAATAGCGTTCCTCAAGTTACTGCAATGACCTCTGCAACTATCTATCAGGCAACGGCTATTCAAAATAATATTGATGTAATAACTAATATCATCCGAAACGGTCCAAGTGTTGCTAACGACAAAACTCCACAAAAACTTTTATTAAGCGAAAATATTACATTATTAAATGCTTTTAAAATATTAGAGGCCAATAAAGGATTTATTCAAGCAGAAGTTATAGCTTACATTGATCAATCTTTCAACACATTTGATTATAATCGACAAATTTGCTATAGAGATGCAGGCATACTAGTAGAAAATATGTCCTACGATATGACTTTTGGTGGAAATCAAAAATCTGTTGAAAGTGGGTTGTCTTATTATCGAGGAGTGACTAGTGTTATTGCTGGACAAGAAACTCAGACAATTAGTGCTATTGATTATCTAAGTAGTCTTTGCCAACAAGTTATTATTAATAATACTTGTACGGTTCTTGTTCCTCCTGCGGGAATACCTACTTCAAATCAAGTTATAAACACAGCACTAATTGGTGGAGCTATTGCTAGTCAGTCTCTTAAAAATCTTTTTAATATTACTTCAAATATTATTTTAAATGGTCCAAGTGCGGCTCCTGCTATCTATACTAGTCCCGGTCCTGACTCTGCATTTGTTAGTGCTGAAATTTTAATGCAGGCCAATCGCGCCTTTATACAAGAACAAACAATCAATTGGATTAATAATACATTCCAATCTTTTCCGTTTAATCAAATTAAATGTCGAAGAGATACTGGATTAATTATTGACAGTATAGGTTTAGATTTATTATATCCTACCCCAAGTTTTAGTCAAAGCACATATTCTGGATTACAGTATTGGAATTATGGTGATTATACTGGACAAATTTCCAGTCAACTAATTCCAACAATCGATGCTGTTCAGTACTTAAGAGATCTAAGTGTTAAAGTAGTTACCAATGTAACTTCAGCTACAGATGCACTATTAGGAGTTTCTCGTTATTCAAATGGAGTACAAACAACCGCTACTAATTATGCAACTAGTGTAGAAGTATCCAATATTAGATCTCATTTCAATATAATATTAAGTATCCTTGGCGGAAATACTGAAAAATGGACAGACTATATTGAAAACAATGGAAACCCTAGTACACTGCCAAGCGTACAAAGCACTGTTGAATTATTACAGGCCAATAAAACATATATAGCAAACGAAGTTGTTGCCTACGTTAATGCTGTAAATCCTGAGTTTACTTACAACGAAACTACTTGTGCTCGAGATGTTGGATATATTATTGATAGTATTATATTTGACCTAGTACACGGCGGAAATAGACAAAGCATACAAGCTGGATTTTCATACTATGGATTTAACAGTAGTACTGTAATACCTAACGAAACTACGGCCACAGTAGCCGCCTTTACATTTTTAGGATCTTTAGCTTCTAGTGTTGTACAAAATCAAATAATTGTTCCATTACAAACTAAAGTTAAACAAGTTACATCGTTGCCTGCAGGTGACGGAATAGATGCTAGCGTGTTATCAAATGCAATATCTACTATTACAAATATTATTGCTAATGGCCCCGGCGTAGCAGGTAATATAACTCCTATTAGTTTAACAATAACTAGCTCAACTACTGCTGTAAAATCGTTTAATCTTTTAAACGCTAATAGAGCATTTCTTATAGAAGAAGTTATTACCTATATTAATAATCAATATAATACAGAATCATTTATTTACAATAAAGAAACTTGTGCTCGAGATACTGGATTAATTGTTGACAGTGTTTCGATGGATCTTCTTTACGACAGTACAAGCGAAAGTATATTTGCAGGTTTACAATATTGGAATACTACAGGATACACAGGAAGAATTCCTGAAGAAATTACAACAACTACAAATGCTATAGAATATTTAGGAACTCTTGCAGTTGGCTATTCTGGAGCGGCTGGCAGTATTGTTCAGGATTTATTTTCCGTAATTATTGGTATACTTCAAAATGGAACAACTGGAGTTACAGATCTCATAGCAGATAATAGGAACGATGGAATAGAAACAACTGATATAAATCTTATCAATGCTGTTGTGTCATTACAATCAAATAAAACTTCAATGCAAAATGATGTAATCTCGTATGTCACTGGAACATTAGGATTTACTGGATTTAATACAGACAAGTGTCGTCGAGATGTTGGCTATATGATCGATAGTATATGTTTTGATTTATTACACGGTGGAAAAAAACAAAGTATTAAATCTGGAGTTTATTATTATAATTTCTCCGGACCTACAGCTATCCCCGATGAAATTAACGAAACTAGTGCGGCCTATGAATTTATTTCTACATTAATTCCAAAGATTGTATTAGGAGAAATTATTACATCTCCGTTCCAAACAATTGAATCTCAAATAGTAGAACTGCCTACCGCAACTATTTCTGAATATCAACTTCTACAAGATAAAATTAATATTATTGTAGACATTATTAATAAAGGGCCATCGTTGGCTGGAGAAAAGACTCCTATAGGCCTAACAATGAGTTCAAATCCTAATGTATTAGATGCTTATAATTTGTTACAGGCTAACAGATCTTTTATTATCTCCGAAGTAATTGCATTCATTGACGCAACGTTTACTAGTGGAACATCATTTAACTATAATCAAGAATTGTGTTACAGAGATACAGGATTAATTGTTGATGCAGTTAGCCAAGATATTTTGTTAGGAGGAAATCAAAAATCCTTAGAAGCCGGATTAAGCTACTGGAATCAAGGGTATAACTACGTTGCTGGACAAGAAACTACAACTACAATGGCAATTAATTATGCAAGAGATCTAGCCTTACAGATTATTGCCAATAAACCAGTGATAGTAGAAACAGGAACAGTATCATCGCAAATTATTAATACATTCTTTGAAAACGGTGATGCATATATGCCTCAACAAGCAGTACGCCGCAATTTCGATATTATAACAGGTATCATTTCTGATGGGCCTGCATCGGCTCCCCCACCATTTGCCGGTGGTGGGTTATTCCAATTAACAGGATTAAATGGAAGTGAATTTATTATTTCTCCAACCATAACTGCTCTTACTGAAATAAGTTCCGGAACGTATGCTGTAGGTCTAAGCACATCAACAATTGGGTTTGGTACAGATGCTACATTATATTTTGGAGACATACTTATTTTTCCTCTGCAAGATGCGCAAGTTGAAGAATTAAGTTATGAACTAACAGGAAATTCTTCAACTTGGAATTCTCGTAAAGTTGATCCTTTAGGTAGTATGGGTGGTAGTTTGGTTGACGGGGGAGTAATCAGCGACATTAGCCCAATTCAATCTTTTGTTTATGATGCGTTTACTCAAGTTAACCAAGGCGGTTACGGGGTACGGGTCACTAATAACGGATATGCACAGTTAGTTTCTGTGTTTACAATTTTCTGTTCAACTGCGGTTCAAGTTGACAACGGTGGTATTGCTTCTATTACTAACTCTAACTGCAATTTTGGAGATTTAGGATTAGTTTCTAAAGGCTACGGTAAACGTAGTTTTAGCGGAACTGTATTTAATCCAGTGTATCGAGCATATCCTTTTAGCCCAAGCTCCACTCCTGATTATTTAGATCAATATTATCCTAGCGGCTATTGGCCAAAAAATGGTAGCGTTGAAATATTCTTACCAGACGGTGCCGACAGACCACACATCGGTCAGGTGATGGAAGTTATTCCTCCAGACGGTCATATTAACGAACAACAGTTTGCAGGATTCTTAAATGCACAGCCCAGTACAGGAACATTAGTTACCGGATCTATTGTATTAGAAAATATTTCTAATACAGATGTTTATATAGGTAATGCAGTGTATATACGAGATCAATACGGGTATGAATATGATAACTTTGAATATAAAGTAGATAATTTTGGAAGCTATATTGACATTACAGGAACGGTACTTTCTGATCAGTCTTTATCTAATGTTCAAATAAATGGTGTAATAAATCCAGATTATGGAAAGTGGTACGCAAGTACAGGTACGCTGGTCACTGATGTTGGCTATAACAGCATTACATTAAACAAGGCATTAACACTGGGTGGCGGCGACCCAACTAACCCTAATTTCTTTAATTTATATTTCTGCGGAAATAGTTATTATACAGTACTAACCAGCAACTTAGCAACACCCCCATACCGAGTAGATCAAAATATTTTAAGTGCCAATACCGATCCATTTTATCAAGGGCCTGCATCTGATCAAATAACACAACACATAGATTCTATTAATATATTAAAAGGCTTGGTAGGCAATGTAATTGCCAATAGAATAATAAGTCCCAGAGCCGGAAATACAGCAACTCAATTTATTTCTGGAACAGTGGCAGGAGGACTTGGATCTCAAACATTCTTAGATTTAAGATTTGATCAGATTACTAATATTATAGGAGCTGTTGATATTACTGCCGCAGAAAATGTAGTTCCTAGTAGATCTATAGTTAAATCTGGAACAACTCCGGCTGGTGCAGGAAGTGCCATAACATTAATAAGAAATAATTTTGAATTCTTAGCACAAGAAATCACATCATATGTACAAATTGATCAAAGCGGAGTATTTGCTGGATTAACTCAAACTGAAATAGATTACATTAAATCAAAATGTGTTAGAGATATAAAAATTATTTTACAGAGATTGATTTATGATTTAGAAACTGGCGGAAATTATAACGCAGTGTACACAGGTTTAAGTTATTGGGGCAGAGACAATACACATCACGTAGTGGGCCTTGGCGAAGCGGTAAATAGAACTGACTTATTCCCAGACGGGGCTACAGTTAATTTTTATCAAAGAAGTTACATCAGTGCCAGTGGATATTTGTTTGAATATGTAGGGGCCGGAACTAACTACGGAAGTTTGCCACAGCGAGGAGTAAAAGATCCTGACCAAACCAAAGAAACAGTTCAGTTAGACAGCGGTAAGGTGTTCTTTACAAGTACTGATCAAAACGGTGATTTCCGTATTGGTTCTGGATTAGTTATTAGTCAAGCCACTGGAGTGTTAAGCGGCAGGACATTTACACAATCGTTGTTTGCTAATATGACACCGTTTATATTGGCTATTGAAGGATAATAAGGATAAAATAATATGGCACAGTTACCATTAAACACGTTTAAGACCAAGACTAAAATTCTTGGAACTACCACAGGGACAGTCTCTACAGTATATACAGCACCAATTGGTGTTACAAGTATTATATTAATGGCGCAGGTAGCAAATCTTACCACTGGTACTGCTAGTGTAAATTTCATACATTATAGAAATCGCCCTGTGCTAGCAGATGCTCAAGGAAACGGTCGGCAAGATGGACAAACTGAAAGTTATCTAGTAAAAGATTTTGGTGTTCCTAGTAACGATGCAGGAGTTCCTCTTTCGGGTAAAATGATTATAGAAAGTTTAGATAGTGTTCGAGCCTATTCTGATACGCCTGAGGCACTACAGCTGATATTGAGCGTACTTGAAACAGCCAACTCATAATAGGATAGATAATGCCAGGCTTAATAAGTAAATCAGCATTACGTAGTGGAGGTAGTAATACCTACATTAAGTTAGAAAATGCGCAACCTCAGTTGCCTCCTACTCCCACAACCAGCACTGGCTATACTGTCGTAACTGATTCTAAATTAGTCACAACATATCGCAGTAGCCTTGGTAATTTAGAAATGAACTCGGGTACTGTTTACAGTAATTTACCGGATGGAACGATTCGATTAGTAGGAACAGGAACAGGAACAATATTAGTTTTAGGTGGAGCATCTTCAACTAGCACAAATACAGGAGCATTACAGGTTATAGGCGGTATATCTTCTACAAAAGATATTTTTGTAAATGGACTAACAATTGGTCAAGGATACGAGGGCGTTAACAATGTTGTACTACGAGGTGTAGCAGTTCCAGTTGGACTTGACGCAAATGACGGACAACAAAGTATCGCTATAGGCTATGATGTATTAGAAGGGATTTCTAGTGCTCGAAATACTATTGCAATTGGGCGAGGTGCTTTAAATTCTGGAACAGAACTAATAGGACAATTAGCAATTGGAGATAAGGCATTACATTCTCTAGGCAATTTAACAGTTTGGCCAATAGGAGCAATTACTGGAATATCTCAAGCATCTCCTGCTGTAGTTACCTTAGTTAATCACGGGTTATCTACAGGGACGGTGGTACAAATAACAGGACTCTTGTCGGGACCGACTGATCTTAATAATGAAGACTACTGGGTTAATGTTCTAGGACCAAATACTTTAGCACTTTATACAGATAATATTTTAAATGCATCGTTAGACACTACTGGTCTTCCTGCTTATACAACTGGGGGAAATTTAAGTCGTGTTTTATTTTACGACGAAAACACGGCACTTGGCGCTAACGCCGGAATGGAGTTAGTAGACGGACGACAAAATTTATTTCTTGGCCCATTAGCTGGTCAATTTTTAACAACTGGTTCATATAATGTATTCATTGGGCACGAAGCCTCTAATAATATGATTACCGGTAATGAAAATATCAGTATCAATGGTGGAAGATTAGTAGACGGATTAGACAATCAAATTAGTATCGGTAGTGTTTTATATTACGACGGATTAACTGATTTATATATAACTTCTGAAGCTACAATTGGTACAGGAACACAAAGCGCCGGAACAGATACTGGTGCATTAGTTGTTGACGGTGGTGTTGGAATATCAAAAGATTTATATGTTGGTGGAAAAATTTATGGAAGCATTGATGCATCTAGCCTATCGGAGTTGTCAGAGTTAGGTATATTAGCCAACACAGCTACTAATGCTATGAATGTGTTAATCAATAATAGTGTATCAGCAACAACCTATTATGTAGCATTAACGGAACAAAAAGACGGAAATTATTCACCACTCGATGCCGATACAAATGTTTATTACAACACAGAAAACCAAACGTTAACATCAACAAAATTTAGTACTCTTGGAGAAACTAACAGTACCAGCACTAACACAGGCGATATAATTGTTTCTGGAGGAATTGGCGTTGGTAAAGATTTATACATTGGTGGAAAAATATTTGTTACTAGCACTGCCGCCAGCACTAGTACTACAACAGGTGCACTACAAGTTATAGGCGGAATAAGTACCCGGGATCATATATACAGCCTAGACGGTGGCGAAAAAGAAAATCGTTTACTATATACTCCTAGAGTTTTAGTAGGTACTTCTACAGTAGTGACATCTATTACTCCTCGCGTAGGAGATTTTTGGATTGACACCGATGCCAATGCACAATACCAATATATCGATGACGAGGGTCAGCGTTTTTGGTTACAAATAGCTATTATATAAAGAGACAACTATGCCAACATTAGGATTCCCAACAGACCCGCACTTAGGAGATACATATTCCGTAGGAACCAAAACCTATATATGGAATGGTGTTGCTTGGGCAATTGTACCAGGATCTAGTCAATCTACTGTAAGTAGTTTAACAGCTACCTCCTCGGTGTATATTACTTCTGGAACAATAAGTACATCAACGTTAAGCGGTTCGTTGGTTGTTGCAGGAGGAGTTGGTATAGGCGGTAATGTTTATATTGCCGACACGTCATATATAGACGGCGCACAAATTATCACCACAGCTACCATTGGTAATTATGCGGCCACTGCGTCAACATCGACTACATCAACCTTTAGCATATTAAACAATACACAAAGTACATCAACTACTACAGGAGCATTAGTAGTTTTCGGAGGTGCCGGAATAGGTGGCAGACTTAATGCAGAAAGTGTCAAAATAGCGGATACTGTGTTTGATTCTGGGCTGGTTAGTATAAATACTACAGATACAGTTGTTATTGATAGTTATTCATCGTTAGATTATCGAGCCGCAAAGTATCTTATACAGATTGACGACGGAACGGGGGCGTTAGCAAAGTTTCAAGTTATTGAAATATTGTTGTTAATTGACAATATTGGAACAGTATTTGCTACAGAGTACGGAGTTTTAACTACAAACGGGGAATTGGGAGCATTTGCGGCAGATGTGCAAGGTAATACAGTTAATTTATATTTTACTGCATATATGCCAACAAATAAAATACTAAGTCTACTGCGCACGGGCATGGTAGCATAATAAAAGGAAGAGCGAAAAATGGCATTAACATCAATAACACAAGATTTTATAGTATCCTCTGGACTAGTTGTTCAGGGAACTGGAACTGTTACTACAAGCACATCGGCACTAGGTACTCTTAGTGTAAGAGGTGGCGCGGCAATTGCTAAAAACATAAATGTTGGCAGCACAGCTACAATTTACGGACCAAGCTATTTACATAGCACCATTAATGTCGATGGCGCAAGTATATTAAGTAGTACTCTGTATGTAGGGTCTAATGCCGGCGTACAAGGTACATTTAATTCAACCGGCACATTAAGTGTCAACACTGACAAATTTGTTGTTGATGGATCAAATGGCAATGTATATACTCAAGGTACTGCTGGTGTACAAGGTGCATTTAATTCAACAGGCACATTAAGTGTTAATGTTGATAAATTTGTTGTAACTGGATCAAACGGTAACGTATATACTCAAGGTACAGCAGGTGTACAAGGTGCATTTAATTCAACAGGTACATTAAGTGTTAATGTTGATAAATTTGTTGTAACTGGATCAAACGGCAATCTATATACTCAAGGTACTGCTGGTGTACAGGGCACATTTAATTCAACTGGCACATTGTCTGTTAACACTGACAAATTTGTTGTTGAAGCTTCCTCGGGTAATGTATATACTCAAGGTACTGCTGGCGTACAAGGCACATTTAATTCAACTGGCACATTAAGTGTTAATACTGACAAATTTGTCGTAACTGGATCAAACGGCAATTTATATACTCAAGGTACTGCTGGAGTTCAAGGAACATTTAATTCAACTGGCACATTAAGTGTCAACACTGATAAATTTGTTGTTGAAGGATCAAACGGTAACGTATACACTCAAGGTAATCTTGGTGTACAAGGAAATATTAGTTCAACAGGCACTTTAGCAGTTAGTAATAATACAAGTGCATCATCAACTACTACAGGTGCATTAACTGTAGCAGGTGGTGTTGGTATTCGTGGTGATTTGTGGGTTGGCGGTGAGATTGTTGCTGAAAAATTAACAATCCAATATACAACAGTCACAACTACGATTGTTCAAACAGACGATGTAATTCAAACAGCTAATGCTACAGAATCAACATCAACTTCTACTGGTGCTCTTAAAGTAGTAGGCGGAGTTGGTATAGGCGGTAATATAAATGTTGGTGGTTATGGAGCTTTTACTGGTAACGTTGGTGTACAAGGTACATTAAATTCAACAGGCACATTGTCCGTTAATACTAACAAATTTGTTGTTGATGGATCGACTGGTAACTTATATACTCAAGGTACTGCTGGCGTACAAGGTGCATTTAATTCAACAGGTACATTGTCTGTTAATACTGACAAATTTGTTGTTGATAGTTCAACTGGTAACTTATATACTAAAGGTACTGCTGGAGTTCAAGGCGCATTTAATTCAACTGGCACATTAAGTGTCAACACTGATAAATTTGTTGTTGATAGTTCAACTGGTAACTTATATACTCAAGGTACTGCTGGAGTTCAAGGCGCATTTAATTCAACTGGCACATTAAGTGTCAACACTGATAAATTTGTTGTTGATGGATCGACTGGTAACTTATATACCCAAGGTACTGCCGGTGTACAAGGTGCATTTAATTCAACAGGTACATTGTCTGTTAATACTAACAAATTTGTTGTTGATAGTTCAACTGGTAACTTATATACTCAAGGTACTGCTGGTGTACAAGGCACATTTAATTCAACTGGCACATTAAGTGTCAACACTGATAAATTTGTTGTTGAATCGTCGTCAGGTAACCTATATACTCAAGGTACTGCCGGTGTACAAGGCGCATTTAATTCAACAGGTACATTAAGTGTTAACGTTGATAAATTTGTTGTAACTGGATCAAACGGTAACCTATATACTCAAGGTACTGCCGGTGTACAAGGCGCATTTAATTCAACAGGTACATTAAGTGTTAACGTTGATAAATTTGTTGTTGATAGTTCAACTGGTAACCTATATACTCAAGGTACTGCCGGTGTACAAGGCGCATTTAATTCAACAGGTACATTGTCCGTTAATACTGACAAATTTGTTGTAACTGGATCAAACGGAAATGTATATACCAACGGTAATCTTGGTGTACAGGGAAGTATTAGTTCAACAGGCACTGTAGCAATTGGTAATAATACAAATGCAACTTCAAACACAACAGGTGCATTAACTGTAACCGGCGGTGTTGGTATTGGTGGCGATTTGTGGGTTGGCGGCAACATTTATCTTGATGGTGTAGGATTAGATACTGTTTATGGTACTACTGGTACATTCTTAAATTTAGTAAGCACAGGAACAATTATCTTTAACACGATAACTGGTACTACTGCAACTATTACTGGAAAATTAACAGTTGGCGGCATTGATGTTGGTCAAGCATTAAGCGCAATAAGCGGTGAAGTACAGAGCTTTAAAGTTAAAGATTTAATATCTACAGGTACGTTAACTGCTACGAATTTAATAGTATTAACTAGCTTTAGTTCTACTAATGCAACTACATTTTTAGGAGCAACAACAGCTAGTGGTGTATTTTACGTTTCTGATACTACTGACAGTAATTTTAACTATTATGGTATAGGATTTACTGGTACTACTTCAACCAATGCTTCTATAAAAACCGAAGGCGGCATTAAATCTTTAGGTAATGTTAGTGTAGGTAAAGTATTATATGCTGGTATGAATGACGCCGGCGATAAGACTGGTCAAAACCCACATAATAAAGCAATTGACGGGGTGTTCATTGTTAACAGTATGCAAAGTGCTGGTACATATGATAATATTGCTAGCACTGTAGCAAAACAAACTATAGACAGGTGGGATAAGAATACATATACTACAGCCAAATATCTAGTACAGGTAAAAGATGGCAATAATATACAAGTTGAAGAAATTATGTTAGCTTACAACGGTACTAATGTTTACATGGCTGAATATGGTATTATCTATACAGACGCATCTATGGGATTCTTTGATGCTGATGTTAGCGGAAGTAATGTTGAGTTATCATTTACTCCGACAACGCTTACAACAAATATGACAATACAAGTTGTACGTCAAAGTATCTTAACCAGTGTAGTAAATCACTTTTAATTAATTAAAAGTAATAAAACCAATACAGGGTCTTTGGACCCTGTATTCTTTTGTACATCTATTTTTTATTTGAACTAAATAGTACTAACAATCGTTCAGTGGAAAGGGAAACTAGCGAGAATGTCAGCAATTTCAAAAGACTTTTTAGTCAAACATGGCCTTGTGGTTTCAACCACAGCCTCTATACTTTCAACTAGTAGTTCGATTTCCACTTCAACAGGCGCCTTACAAGTAGCAGGCGGGGTTGGCATTGGCGGCGATTTATATGTAGGCAATAGCATTAATGTATCCAATGTTTCTCTTGGAACAGGAACACAGTTTATTGTAGGAATAAATGAGGATCCTGCCGAAACTACATATACTCCAACAACTACAGGCACTGTAACTTTTAGTGACGGAACTATACAAGGAACTCGTGCTCCCGTATTATGGACCAATGCTATGTTTATATCAGTGGCGTCTTTTTATGGTAGAGACCCAGGAGAAATTTTTGCCCCAACAGTTTACGGAGGATTTGTGCAAATTGGAGATACTTATTTTGATGACGGATCTTTTGGTGGGGAAGCTAATCACCTCTATATAATGGTAGATCAAGGATTGGGAGTATTACAATTTTTTGACTTAACACCACCAATCGGGGGATAATACTATGGCAATTTTTTATTATCCACAGCCTCTTGCTAAACCTAGTACAACATTAAAACAGTATAGTACAAGTACTGGAGATATATTTGTATCTGATACAAGTGTATTATCAAAACTTACTAGAACATTAAGTGTAGTCTGGAGTAGTTATGCTCCGTCGACCTCTGACAACGGATTTGCTAATCCTAACATTCCAGGAACAGCAACTAAACCACCAACTGTTCCAAGTTTAGTAACATCTATTCTTGTACCTACTACGGTAGTTACACAGGGGCAACCAGTATCATTCAGTCCTGTCACAGTTTATGGTGGATCGGCTGTAGCAACTAGTTATTCAACATCTGGAACATTTGTTGGGTATAATGTAAGTATTAGTCCAAGTTTACCAGCAGGAATAGCCTTTACATCAACGTTTGCTACACTAAAACAATTAAATCCTGTAGATGCAAAATACTATCTATATAATGCCGCAACAATCAGCATTTCAGGAACACCAACAGTCGCGGCAAGCCCACAAAGTTACACCATATCTTTTACAGATTCTAATAACTTAGCCGCTAATGCTAGTTTTAGTTTAGAAATTGTAAGTAATCAATCTGCATTATCAGTAACCAGCGCAGTTTCAGGTAATAAAGTACTTACTCAAGGGGTGTCGGCTGGAAATTTTGCCACAGCAACTCCACAAGGCGGTAGCGGAACATTACGTTATAGTATTAGTCCCACATTACCAAATGGGTTGACATTTAATACAGGTACTGGATTTATATCAGGAACACCGACAGTAAGTGCTAGCCTAGCAAGTTATACAGTTACGGTTACGGATCAAAGTTCTCCAGCACAAGTAGCCAGTACTAGTTTTTCTTTATCAGTAAGTGCTAATGTACCCACAGCTACCCTGGCAATTCCTTCCAAAACTATTACACAAGGAGTAAGTTTTACATCATTTATTCCAGTTACGGGATCAGGAGGCACTGCTCCGTGGGTCTATACAATTAGTCCAACATTATCTAGTGGATTAACAATTAGTACTAGCACCGGAGCTATTAGCGGAATTGCTACAGTATCGATGGCGGCTACTAATTACACTATAACTGTTACTGATAGTCTTAGCCAGTCTGCAAGCCAAACTTTTAGTTTAACTGTTAATGCTTTAAGCATATTAACAGCTATTCAAACTCAGGCTAATTACGATCTTTATAGATCAACTGCGGTAACTACCTTTACTCCAATAAGAGCTAATGGCGGATTTGGCACAATTTCTTATTCAATAAGTCCAACATTACCTAGTGGATTACTCTACAGTAATAGTACAGGAGTTGTTTCTGGAACGCCAACTACGACAAGTACCACAGCTACATATTCAGTTACATTAACTGATCAGGGTAGCCAATCGGCCACAGGAACATTTGCTCTTAATGTAAGTAGTATTCCTATTTCAGTAACGCAACAAATAGCTAGTACAATATTATATCGTAATGTAGCATTTAATACTTTTATTCCGGTTACCGCTAGCGGAGGTTATACCCCTTATACATATAGTATAACACCTAGTTTATCAAGCGGATTGTCATTTAGTACCAGTAGTGGTTACATATCAGGAACGGCAACAACAAGCAGTGCCGCCATTAGCTATACTGTTGCAGTTATAGATTCTGTTAGTCAACAAGGAACAAGTTCATTTAGTATAACAGTATTAAACCCATCTGCTATTACTTTAGTCAAATCAGTAAGCAACTTAACAATAACACAGGGGGTATCGGTAACAGCATTTACACCTGTGTCTGCATCTGGTGGCTATGGAACAATATCGTATGCTATAAGTCCAACATTACCAACAGGATTAATATTTGATACAACTACTGGACGTATCAGCGGAACTCCTAGTACGTATTTGATTAATGCTACCGCTTTTACCGTAACGGTTTCAGATCAAGCAGGTCAAACTAGTACCGATAGCTTTAATTTAACAGTACTCACTCCTACATATTCAGTTACAGTTATTTCTAGTTTAAATAATTTGATTAGAGGAGTTGCCGCTACTGTGTTTGCTCCAGTAACAGCACAGGGCGGAGCAACTCCTTATAGATACAGTATAAACACATCATTACCTAGCGGGTTAAGTTTCAATACCAGCACAGGATTTATATCAGGAACACCAACAGTAGTTAATACATCAAATTATTCAGTTACAATTACAGACGTTGTTGGACAAGTTGGAACAGGAACTTTTACAGTTGGCGTATCAGCCCCAGCCGCATTAATTTTAACCACAGATGTATCAACTACTTCTTTAACAAAATCTGTTGATACAGCAAACTTTATTCCTGTATCAGCCGCAGGCGGATACGGTAGTATAACATTAAGTGTTAACCCAAGTTTACCAGCAGGATTGAATTTTTCAACCATTGGTAAAATAACAGGAACGCCGACACAGGCCAGTAGTCAAACCGTTTATCGGGTTGTTGGTATTGATAGTATTGGACAAATTGGATCAAGTACTTTTAATTTAAGTGTGTTAAACCCTGCACTATCGTCAACATCTGTAATTGGTGTAGCAACATTAACTCAGTACGTAGCGGCAACTCCATTTACTCCTGTAACATATGTTGGCGGAAATCCACCAGTAGTATATAGCGTAAGTCCAAATTTAGGTGCTGGATTAAGTTTAAATTCTAGTACCGGTGTTGTATCAGGAACACCGACAGCTACAATAGGGTCTACTGCTTATGCAATAACTATTACAGATTCTACCAATTCTACAACTAACCAAACATTAAATTTACAGGTTATAGCTCCGCCGAGTTTAATTTCAACTTCAACAATTAACTTAGTTACAGCCTATGCTGGGCAATTTCTTGCATCAGTAACTCCAGTCACTGCCAGTGGAGGATATGGCGCCGCTAGTTATAGTGTATCACCGTCATTACCAACTGGATTGGTGTTTAATTCAGTAAACGGACAAATTGCAGGAACACCGGGCACAACATCTACAACTGCATCATACACTGTTACAGTTACTAACTCAGTTTTTCAAACTACCAGTAGTAATTTTAATTTAGTAGTTAAACCACAGGCACTAGTATCTACTGCAAGTGTACCGGCAAGTACTCTATTAAAATATCAATTAGCTACTCCGTTTATTCCTGTCACAGGATCGGGTGGGTATGGGTCTTTAACGTATAGTTTAGATATATCATTACCTCCTGGATTGAGTTATAATAACAGCACTGGTCAAATTACAGGCACTCCGACTGCTATCAGTGGAACATCGACCTATGTTGTAACAGTAAACGATTCAATAAATCAATTATCAACCAGTTCATTTAATTTAAGTGTTTATGAAATAGCTCCAGCTCCACTAAGTGTAACAGTTCTTAATCAAAATATTAGCGTTGTACAAAATCAAACAGTAAATTTTAGTCCTTTACAAGTATTAGGCGGAGTTAGTCCATATACATATACCATTACTCCGGAGTTACCAACTGGATTAACGTACAGTTCAAGTCAAGGAACTATATCTGGAACTCCAGCAAATGCTACTTCGTCTACTTTATTTTATATAACAACTGTAGATTCTCAGCCTCAAAGTATATCTAAAACATTTAGTATAGCAGTAACACCAAGTAGTATTGTTGCTAGTGGAAATCAAACGCAAATTAATAACAATGCCTCCAGTACTGGAACTTCATCTGGTGCATTAGTAGTAGAGGGCGGTGTTGGTATTGGTGGAAATTTAAATGTTGGTGGAGCATTAACAATTTCAGGTGGTGGAACTAGTACACATTTAACAGTAACTTCACCTGACAATAGTACTAGTACAAATACAGGTGCGTTGGTGGTCACCGGTGGTATAGGTATTGGATTAGATTTATATGTTGGTAATACTGCTACTATAGCGGGATCACTTAATGTAACTAATGTTTCTCAATCAACTAGTACAAATACAGGTGCTTTAATAGTTGCTGGTGGAGTTGGTATTGGTGGCAATTTATATATTGGCGGTGAAATAGTTGCCCAAAAGTTAACGATTGAATATACAACAGTCACAACTACCCTGGTTAAAACAGATGATGTAATTCAAACTTATAATAATACTCAAGCTACATCAACATCTACCGGTGCTCTTAAAGTAACAGGTGGCGTTGGTATTGGTGGAAACTTATATGTAGGTGCTACGTCATATGTAGATGGTTCTCAGATTATCACCACTGCTACTATTTCGCAATTTGCTTATCTAGGACCACAAGGGTACACTGGTAGTATTGGGTACACTGGTAGTATTGGGTACACTGGTAGTAAAGGAAATATTGGATACACAGGTAGCCAAGGATATGACGGTAGTAAAGGAGATATTGGATACACCGGTAGTCAAGGATACACTGGTAGTATTGGGTACACTGGTAGTCAGGGAGATATTGGATATACTGGTAGTCAGGGATACGACGGTAGCATTGGGTATACTGGCAGTCAGGGAGATATAGGATACACTGGTAGTATTGGGTACACTGGTAGTCAGGGAGATATTGGATATACTGGCAGTATTGGATACACAGGTAGCCAAGGATACACCGGTAGTCAAGGATCTTTTACAGGAACCACAGCACTACAGATTATTACTTCAAATACAACGCCTGCTACTAGCACTATAACTGGCGCACTACAGATTGCCGGCGGCGCTGGAATTGGTGGTGATATTTGGGCCGGACAATTTTACAGCAACGGGCATCTATTAAACACAGCTACATTTAACGGGGGTACAATATCAACCGCGTTAACCATTAGTGATCAAACAACATCAAGTTCTACAACTACTGGAGCATTAATTGTTGGCGGTGGAGTTGGAATTGGCGGGGATTTATGGGTCAACGGTACATTACACGTTAATGCTCAAGAAACCATTACAACAGCAACCGTCGTTAGTTATTTTCAAGCGGCACTTGAAGCAGGTCCTGGCATTAAACTCACTACTGCAACAACGTATACTAGAATTGAAAATACTGGTGTTATTACTATCAGTCAAGGAACTGACACTGTTGTAACTACTACTGGTGGATCTGTAACAATTTGGAATACTTCAACATTACAGTCTATAACAAATCGAGGCGCTACAACAAATAATAGTATTTCTTTTGATAATACTACTACTGCAACCTCAACCACTACAGGTGCATTAACTGTAGCCGGTGGTGTTGGTATTGGTGGCAACTTATATGTTGGCGGTGAGATTGTTGCTAGTAAATTAACAATTGAATATACTACTGTTACAACTACATTAGTTAAAACAGATGATGTAATTGAAACTTCAAACTCTACACAATCAACATCAACCGCTACCGGTGCTCTTAAAGTAACTGGCGGCATAGGTATTGGCGGTAATTTATACGTTGGTGCTACTTCATATGTGGCTGGTTCTCAAATCATTACTAGTGCTACTATTGCACAATTTGCTTCTCTAGGTCCTCAGGGATATACTGGTAGTATTGGTTATACTGGTAGTATTGGATACACAGGTAGCCAAGGATATGACGGTAGTATTGGATACACAGGTAGCCAAGGATATACAGGTAGCCAAGGATATACGGGTAGTATTGGATACACAGGTAGTCAAGGTTCCTTTACAGGAACAACATCACTACAGATTATTACTTCAAATACAACATCTGTTAGTAGCACCACTACTGGAGCTCTGCAGGTAGCTGGCGGTGCAGGCATTGGTGGCGGATTATATGTTGGTGGAATACTAACAGCAACAAGTTTATCTATAGAAGGAACCAATGGCGACATTGACGGTGTTACAAACATTACAGGTGTTGGTACATTTACCGCTGGGTCATTTACTGCTACTGCCATAACTCCGGCAACATCGACAGCTACAGGTGCTGTACAAGTTCGTGGCGGTGTAGGTATTGGTGGAAATTTATATGTTGGTGATACTTCATATGTAGCTGGTGCTCAAATTATTACCACAGCAACGTTTGGCACACAAATTGTTGCTGGAACAGACACTGTTGTTACTTCTTCTACCGGCATAGTAACAGTATATAACACCAGTACTTTACAATCTATCACAAATAGAGGGTCAACAACCACTAATAGAATAACACACGGTGGATTACTACCTAGTTCTGGTACTAATATTGACCAAATTTATACAACTTCAACCTCATTGACCTTGACAACCAGTTGGCAGAGCACTGGAATAACTGGAAATCAACTAGTAACAGGATCATATATAGTTCAATGTTTGGCCAACGATAATGCTGTTGGAGGGAATCAGGTAAATACGTACTACACAGGAATGATGAGTTGGTATAGTGACACTACAACTGAATCTAGCTATGATGAAATAATATTACATAGAGCAGGTTCGGCCAGTGGAACAGGAACAATATTCCTACAGGTATTACGCATTTCAAGTAACTTAGTACTTCAGATAGCCGGAACTACTAATAATAGTAACACAAGTGTATATAATTTTAGTTTTAGACGTTTAATATAAGGATAAGAAAGAATTGATTAGTTTGTAATTTATTGATAACTCGCTAATCATTTCCTCTGATACAGGGACGAGGCAATGACATTTAAAATCAAAGACGGCATTCTTGTCGCCGGAATACAATTTGTAGACTCTTCTACCAATGTCACAGCAGCCTCGGCTGTAATTACCAATCAAACCGCAGTAAACTCAACTAATTCTGGTGCTTTAAAAGTAGCAGGAGGCGTTGGCATAGGTGGTGGATTGTTTGTTGGTGGAATAGTTACCTCTACAAATATTGTTACTACTAGAGGATTACCAAGTAGTAACACAACAACAGGTGACTTAGTAGTTGCAGGTGGTGTTGGCATTGGTGAAAATCTGTTTGTAGGTGGTAATTTAACTGTATTAGGCTCGTTAGCCATTACTACCGGCAGTATTAGTCAATATGCGGCAACTAGTATAACAGCCGGAACTGACACAGCAGTTAGTACAGCCACAGGATCTGTATTAATATGGAATACAAGTACTCTACAGACTGTTACTAGCCGTGGACAAACTACAACTAATGCCATTAACATTACAAACACTTCTTCTAGTAACAATACTACTACAGGAGCATTAACTGTAGCTGGTGGGGTCGGTATTGGTGGTGGATTGTTTGTTGGTGGAGCATTAACGGCTACAAGTTTTTCTGTAGAAGGAACCAACGGCGACATTGACGGTGTTACAAACATTACAGGTGTTGGCACATTCACAGCTGGTTCATTTACTGCAACTGCTATAACCCCGGCAACATCAACAGCTACAGGTGCATTACAAGTTCGTGGTGGTGTAGGTATTGGTGGAAATTTATATGTTGGTGGTGAGATTGTTGCTCAAAAATTAACAATTGAATACACAACTGTTACTACTACCCTAATTAAAACAGATGATGTAATTGAAACATCAAACAATACTGTATCGTCTTCAACTTCTACTGGTGCTTTTAAAGTAACAGGCGGAGTTGGTATAGGTGGAAACTTATATGTTGGCGCCACGTCATATGTAGACGGCTCACAAATTATTACTAGTGCTACTATTGCGCAATTTGCCTATCTAGGACCGCAGGGATATACTGGTAGTATTGGATACACAGGTAGTATTGGCTACACCGGTAGTCAGGGGTATAACGGCAGTATTGGATATACTGGTAGTAAGGGAGATATTGGATACATTGGTAGCAAGGGAGATATCGGGTACACCGGTAGTCAGGGGTATGACGGTAGTATTGGATATACTGGTAGTATTGGATATACTGGTAGCCAAGGATATGACGGTAGCATTGGATATACCGGCAGTATTGGATACACGGGTAGTCAAGGTTCATTTACAGGAACTACATCACTACAGATTATCACTTCAAATACATCATCTGTTAGTAGTACTACTACTGGTGCTCTACAAGTAGCTGGTGGTGCCGGAGTTGGCGGTAGTTTATATGTTGGCGGGATTGTTACAGCTACAAGTTTTTCCGTAGCAGGTGGTGGTGGAGACATTGATGGTGTTGTAAACATTGTAGGTGTAGGTACATTTACAGCTGGTTCATTTACTGCAACTGCTATAACACCTTCAACTACAACTGCTACAGGTGCATTAGTAGTCACCGGTGGTGTTGGCATCGGCGGTGCAGTTAATATTGGACAAACCAGTACTATACGTGGTGCAGAGATTATTACTTCTGCTACGATTGGTAGTTATGCTGCCGCAACTGGACCCACTACAGGTACTACAACTACATTTGTTATTACAAATACTTCAGGTACAGTATCAACTATAACCGGTGCTTTACAGGTATCAGGAGGTGCTGGTATTGGTGGTGGTGTTTATGCCGGCGGAATTGTTACAGCTACAAGTTTTTCTGTAGCAGGTGGTGGTGGAGACATTGATGGTGTTGTAAACATCATAGGTGTTGGCACATTTACAGCCGGTTCATTTACTGCAACTGCTATAACCCCAGCAACATCAACCGCTACAGGTGCATTAATAGTTGCAGGCGGTGTTGGTATTGGTGGAAATTTATATGTTGGCGGCGAGATTGTCGCTCAAAAATTAACAATTGAATATACTACTGTTACAACTACACTGGTTAAAACCGACGATGTAATCGAAACCTACAATTCTACACAGGCAACTTCAACTGCTACTGGTGCTCTTAAAGTAACAGGCGGTGTAGGTATTGGTGGGAACTTATACGTTGGTGCTACTTCATATGTAGCTGGATCTCAGATTATTACATCTGCCACTATTGCACAATTTGCTTCTTTAGGACCGCAGGGTTATACCGGTAGTATTGGATATACAGGTAGTATTGGATACACAGGTAGTATTGGATACACCGGTAGTATTGGGTACACCGGTAGTATTGGATATACTGGTAGCATTGGATATACTGGTAGCATTGGGTACACTGGTAGCATTGGGTACACTGGTAGCATTGGGTACACTGGTAGCATTGGGTACACTGGTAGTCTTGGATATACTGGTAGTTTAGGTTATACTGGTAGTTTAGGTTACACAGGTAGTCAAGGTTCATTTACAGGAACCACATCACTACAGATTATTACTTCAAATACAACTTCTGTTAGTAGTACTACTACTGGCGCACTACAAGTAGCTGGTGGAGTTGGAATTGGCGGCGGATTATACGTTGGTGGAATACTAACAGCCACAAGTTTTTCTGTAAACGGTGCTGGTGGTGATATTAGAGGTGCTGTAAACATTACAGGTGTTGGCACATTTACAGCTGGTTCATTTACTGCTACATCTATAACCCCATCAACCTCAACTATTACAGGTGCATTAATAGTCGCAGGCGGCGTAGGTATTGGTGGTGCAGTTAATATTGGACAAACCAGTACTATACGCGGTGCAGAGATTATTACTTCTGCTACAATTGGTAGTTATGCGGCCGCAACTGGACCCACTACAGGTACTACAACTACATTTGTCATTACAAATACAACTCCAACAAACTCTACAACAACTGGCGCACTACAAGTAGCTGGTGGTGTTGGAATAGGCGGCGGAGTTTATGCCGGCGGAATTGTTACAGCTACAAGTTTTTCTGTAACCGGCGCTGGCGGTGATATTAGAGGTGCTGTAAATATTACAGGTGTTGGCACATTCACTGCCGGTTCATTTACTGCAACTGCTATAACCCCGGCAACATCAACAGCTACAGGTGCACTACAAGTTCGTGGCGGTGTAGGTATTGGCGGAAACTTATACGTTGGCGGTGAAATTGTTGCTCAAAAATTAACAATTGAATATACAACAGTTACAACTACACTGGTTAAAACCGACGATGTAATTGAAACGTCCAATGCTACTGCATCGTCTTCAACAGCCACTGGTGCTCTTAAAGTAACTGGCGGTGTAGGTATTGGAGGAAACTTATACGTTGGTGCTACTTCATATGTAGCTGGCTCTCAGATTATTACTACTGCTACTATTGCACAATTTGCTTATCTAGGACCGCAGGGTTATACCGGTAGTATTGGATATACCGGTAGTCAAGGATACACAGGTAGCCAAGGATACACTGGTAGTTTAGGATATACTGGTAGTTTAGGTTATACCGGTAGTATTGGATACACAGGTAGTCAAGGGTCATTTACAGGAACCACATCACTACAGATCATTACTTCAAATACATCCTCTGCTAGTAGTACTAATACTGGAGCATTACAAGTAGCTGGTGGTGCTGGTATTGGCGGCGGATTATATGTTGGTGGAGTATTGACTGCTACAAGTTTTTCTGTAGCTGGCGCTGGTGGAGATATTGGTGGTGTTGTAAACATCGTAGGTATTGGTACATTTACCGCTGGGTCATTTACTGCAACTGCTATAACAC
>Ga0209191_1000593_pt1 | contig 27672 bp, 24 predicted proteins | sample S_130626_EF_Meta_FD_187320 | JGI IMG/M metagenome (GOLD analysis project Ga0209191, IMG submission 187320) | Freshwater microbial communities from Lake Simoncouche, Canada to study carbon cycling - S_130626_EF_MetaG (SPAdes) (version 2) | ecosystem: Environmental > Aquatic > Freshwater > Lake ...
CTTAAATGTAAACTAGTGGCAGCTACTTTTGCTAATTTATGAATCGCTAATTGTAAAGGAATCACTTTTTCTTCTCTTACATACTTTCCTAAAACTCTAGCAAAGTTTCCATAGGCACGAGGATGGTTACTTTGTTCTAAGAAAATTCCCTCATTAGATCCTGATCCTGCATCCGATCCAAAGCTTACCCAAGGAAGTGCAATTTGTTTTTTTACGTTTTCTTCACTCATTAAAAAGTAAGCTACTTCCACACGACTACTGTCTTGAATAATCAAATCAATTGCACAATCTTCAGGTGTTGTGTTTCTAATTTTAGCAACTTCTGCAAGTGATTTACCAGCATACTTAAATAAAGAGTCTCTTCTAAATCCTAATAATAAAACCTTATCAGCGCCACCCGTTCCATAATATAAATTTTCCCAATCCTTCGCATTCGTCTTCATTGCTTTTATCATTTCCTTTCTGATTTTTGGATCTTGCAAACGCGTCCACAATTTTCCAAAACCACCGTCCTGTAAGGAAGGAGGCATTGCAGCTGTCATACCAGTAGCACCTGCGGTATAAGTATACATATTGGCTGCAATATCAATACCACTTGCTCTTGCTGCTTCAACTAATTTGATTACAGAATCCATTTTAGGCCAATTGTCTTTTCCGCCCGCCTTTAAATGATAAATTTCACCATGTACTTTTGCTTCTTTTGCAATGGTGATTAATTCATTCACTGCTTCAATAAAATTATTACCCTCACTGCGCATATGAGAAATATACCCTCCACCATAAGGTGCTGCTGCCTTACACAATGCAATTAATTCTTCTGTTTTCGCAAAAAATGCTGGCGGATAAATTAAGGAACTGCCCACACCCAATGCACCTTCTTCCATTGCTTGTTTTACCAAAGCTTGCATTTGAAGTAATTCTTTTTCAGTGGGAGCTCGATTGTCTTCGCCAATTACATTTTCTCTAATGGTTGTTGCACCCACAAAAGATGCAATATTGCAACTGATTCCCTTTTTCTCCATATAATGCATATACTCTCCTAGCGTATTCCACTCCACAGGTAATTTTAATTTACCCGTTTGGTCGTCAATCATTTGTTGTTTCATCTTGGCATTTAAAGGACCCATACTACCACCTTCTCCAAAAACTTCTAATGTTACCCCTTGACGTATATCCCCTTGTGAATTTCCGTCAATCATTAATGAAGTTGGTGCCCAGCTAAGCATATTTATAAAGCCAGGACTAACGGCCATGCCTTTTGCATCCACCACATTGGTGGCTGTTGCATTTGACAAATCACCAATAAATGCAATGGTATCGCCTTTTATAGCAATGTCGGCTTTATAGGGTTCGCCTCCATTACCATCATATACCATTCCGTTTTTGATGATGGTATCATATTGTTTTGAACCACAGGAAGTAAGTACTATTACAAGTACAATTGAAATAACATTTTTCATAGGTTATATATTTAAAAGTTTTATTTAATAAAATTATAAATGGCATCTGCAACCTTTTTAGGAGCTTCTTCATTTGGAACATGACCCACTTTATCAAGAATGACTACTTGACTATTTTTTATATCTTGATTAAAAAGCTGCACATTATCAATACTTATTAATCCGTCTTCACGGCCCCATAATATGAGTGTAGGTGCTTGAATGGTTTTAATCAACTCGGGGTTTTGTGCTATCTTATTTTTAAATAAAGAAAGAGCAGCCATACGATTTCCCTCGCATAACAATAGTTCATGGTATCTAGTAACGGTACTTTCTTCCAATAAACTTTTGTTATAGTATACATCCTCTAAACTTTTTTGCACTAGAGATTTAGGCGTAATGTAAAGCAATAAATTATTAATGACTGGGATTTGAGCGATGATAAAACCTAGCGAACCTTTTTCATTTTTTTTAGGATAGCCACTTGCATCAATCAAAATTAGCTTTGCTACTTTATTTGAATGTGCAACTGTGTAATGCCATGCAATACCACCTCCTAGTGAGTTTCCGCCAATCATACAGGTTGTCACCTTTAATTTAATTAACAGGGAATCAATGACTGCGGTAAAATTTTCATAGGAATATTTATTTTCAGGATTAGGTCCGGTTAATCCAAATGCGGGCATATCTAAAGTGATTACTCTTTTGTTTCCATAACTCGAATCATTTAAAATACTAGTAACTTTCTCCCATGTATGTAAGGAGGAAGATGTTCCATGAATTAAAACAAGAGGAATACTGTCTTGCGGGTTTCCTTCATCTCTGTAATGCACATTCATGCCCATAATGGGCATAAACTTGGAAGCTTCATTGGTATATTTTTGCTTTAGCTCATTTTTGGGAATGTCTTTTTGGCCAACTACAATAATTGTCAAAGCGGTTAAACCTATCAAGGTTAAAATAAAATAGCTACTTAGTTTTAGTAATTTTCCCATAATATTATTTGTAGCAATTAATAAGCTAATTGTATGCTGGTTTTAAACTCCCTGGTTCAAATTAAATAATTTTCAATTTATTATTGAACAATGGTATAAATATAATGCTATTAAAACATTATTTTCGGAGAACAATTCAATGATATGAAAAAAGCGAAACTATTTTTTGAAAAAATACTTTATGTATTACTAATGCTGACAATGTCAAATTCAGTGGAAGCACAACAAACGCAAAAACCACCCCTTCATGGTAAAAACTGGATGGCTATTACAGGAAAACCATTAGCCGCAACTGCTGGGGCCAAAATATTTGATCGTGGTGGAAACGCGGTTGATGCGGCTTGTGCAATGTTAGCGGCTACTTGTACTATGTGGGATGTACTTAGTTGGGGCGGAGAAACACAGGCATTAATATATAACCCTAATACCAAACAAGTAATTGCCATCAATGCAATGGGTGTGGCTCCAACTGGCGCAACCCCTTCTTTTTTCAAATCAAAAGGGTTTAATTTTCCTCCCGAATTTGGTCCTTTGGCAGCAACTACGCCAGGCACACCAGGAGGTATTTGCTATATGCTTTCAACTTATGGAACCATGAGTTTGAAGGAAGTATTAGCCCCAGCTATGGAACTAGCTGCAGGTTATCCTATTGATGCACAAACCGCAAATAGTATTGAAAGAGGGAAAGGAAGAATTAAAGAGTGGCCTTATAGTAAAAAAGTGTTGTTGCCACATTTGGGACAAAAAAGAGAAGCACCAGAAGCGGGTGAAATTTTTGTTCAGCAAGATTTATTAAACACACTTCAAAAAATGGTAGACGCAGAACAAGCGGCCTTAAAAAAAGGAAAATCAAGAAAAGAAGCGATTCAAGCAGCTTATGATCGTTTTTATACAGGTGATATTGCTGATGAATTTGTGAGAGGGGTACAAGAACAAGGTGGATTAATCACTAAAGCCGATTTAGCCAATTGGAAGCCGGTTGAAGAAGCTACTACGCAAACTAATTATAAAGGTATTGATGTATATAAACTACAACAATGGACGCAAGGACCAGCATTATTACAAGCCTTAAATATTTTGGAAAATTTTGATTTAAAAAGTATGGGTTATAATTCTTCAAGATATATTCATACCCTTTATCAAGCAATGAATTTAAGTTTTGCAGATCGTGATTTTTATTATGGAGATCCACGGTTTTCTGTAAATCAACCTATGAAAGGTTTATTGAGTAAGGAATATGCAAAACAAAGAGCAAGTGAAATTAATTTTATTAGCAACAATCCAACCGCAGGTCCGGGGGACCCTTATCCCTTTGAAGGAAAACAAAATCCTTACATGGATTTAATTAAAGCAAGGGGATATAAACCATCAACAGATTCTAGTAAATCAAAAAATAGTTTCTTGCCAGCGCATGATGCAGTTTCATACAATGAAACAACATTACCTACGGATGCTGCTTATATGGATCGTTTATGGAAAGGTACCACAACAGTGGAAGCTGCTGATAAAGAAGGTTGGGTGGTTTCTATTACCCCAAGTGGTGGATGGTTGCCAGCGGTGATTGCAGGAAACACGGGTGTGGGAATGAGTCAGCGTATGCAAAGTTTTGTACTAGACTCATCTATAAATCCATTTAATGTTGTGGCTCCAGGTAAACGACCTCGTGTAACTTTAACACCAAGTATTGCTATGAAAGACGGAAAACCGTTTATGGCATTTGGCGTTCAGGGTGGTGACACACAGGATCAAAATTTATTACAATTCTTTTTAAATGTAGTTGAATTTGGTATGACTGTACAAGAGGCAACCGAAGCTGCTAATATTAACACCAATCAATTGTGGTTATCATTAGGAGGCACAAAAATCGAAGACCGTAAACCAAGAGCTGGTAATTTATTGTTGAATAATAACGTACCAGATTGGGTGCGCAAGGATTTACGTGGCATGGGTTATACCTTAAGCTTTGATGATAGAACCAACGGACCAATAAATGCAATACTTTTTGATTGGAAACATGGAAGCATGTGGGGAGGCAGCTCCCATCACGGTGAAGATTATGGTATTGGTTGGTAAAAAATAAAAAAAGAGCCTCACAATTGTGAGGCTCTTTTTTTATGGTAACTCGTTAATGTGTTATTTACCTTGGTGTAACAAAATAGTCTACGACAAAAACTTTGTCCATATGTGGTTTTAATATTGTTTGAAAGGCTTTATGCGCAGGGTGTAATTGGTAACTCGCTAAGTCCTTTTCATTAGAAAAAGTAAGTACAAAACAATGTGTAAATCCTTGGTCCAAATGTTCTGGACTCATGTTCAATCCCCATTCCATTTTTTTAACCTGTGGCACAGCACCATATAAATGATTAAAGGCTTTTACAACTGAGTCTACAGATTTTGCAGAAGAAGTTGCTTTAAATGTAAATAACACAACGTGTCTTAATTGTTTTTCTGTCTCTTTATTTTTCTGTGCATGTAAAGCGTTTAAAGACAACATTGTTAGCGTAAGCAAAAAGAATAATTTTTTCATAAGACAAGATTAATAGAAGTGATTATTAAAAAGATATTTACTTAATGTAAATTTTTTTTGATGTTATAAAAATATAGCCGGATCATCACAAATGCGAAATCCTTCATTAAATGTATTCATAAATTCAACATCTTGTGTATCTAATTTGAAATTAGCTGCGTCAAAATTTTCTTGTAATCGCTGCTTTTGTGATGATTTTGGAATGGTGGAGACCCCTAATTGTAAATTCCAGTTTAAGATAATTTGTGCTGGTGTTTTTTGATATTTCTCACAAAGTGAAATTAGTCGTTCATCAGAAAACTTAATGCCACGTGTAATGGGTGAATAGGATTGTAATTGAATGCCGTTTTGTTTACAATATGAATAGGTGGTATTGTCAAACAGCCAAGGAGTAAATTCAATTTGATTTAATGCTGGAACTATATTGCTATAATTATTTAACTCCTTTAAAAAGGGTACTGTATAATTTGCAACACCAATAGCTTTGGCGCGTCCTTCTCCATAAATTTTTTCAAGTGCTTTCCAAGAAGCTTCACGTCCTTCTTTGATAGGCCAGTGTATTAAATATAAATCCACATAATCCATTCCAAGCAATTTTAAACTTTTATCAAAAGCACTTAATGCTTGTTCATATCCATGATCGGTGTTATTTAATTTAGTGGTTAAAAAAATATCGGATCTTTTAACGGCACTATTTTTTATTGCATTACCAATTTCTTTTTCATTTTCATACATACTTGCGGTGTCAATTAAACGATAGCCAATTTCAAGCGCCGTTTCGACAGCTTGCTCCGCCTGTTGCTGATACATGTCATAAACACCTAAGCCCAACAAGGGCATGGTAATGCCATTATTGAGCTTAGTAGTAAAATTGATTGTTGAATGATTTGTTTCGATAAAAATGAATGCTTTTAATTTATAAATGTTTTTGGCTTAATTCAATTACCATTTTTCAAGACCCAATAATTTTTTTCCTAAATCACTTAGTATGGCTGTTTCGTATTTGGTTTGCTCCCAATTTCTTGGATCACCCGGGAACGCATATCCTTCAGGTGCGATACGATCTCTCCATGAATTTACACGCCATTCTTTTAATGCTTCGTTATCCTCCTCAGCCGGCATCATGGAAATGTATTGTGCAATTCGCACTTTGTCTTCGCTATTATTAGCTCTAATTCCATGTGGCTCCAAACTATTAAAAATTAATAAATCACCAGCTTCTAATTTTACTTTTGTAGGTGTAAAGCCTGTGGTGTCTGGTTTATATCTATCACGATCCTCCGGTTGTGTTAACTTCCAAGTATCATAAGTTCTAAATAATTCAGGAATACATTGGAAGCCTCCCATATTTTCATCTGTTTGATCAGCTAAAGCTAAAACGCCTTGTACATTTACAGGTTTTGTTTCAGGATCATAATCCCAATGTATAAAAGCTTTGTATTCATGTCCTGGACGAATTGGGAAATTTAAGTTGGCACGATCAATCGTTACCCATAATTTTTCCGTACCCCAAATGTCCACAAAAGCGTCATATACTCTTTGCATTTGTCTGTTATTCCATTGATGTTGATTATTATAACATTCCACCATACCTGTACCAGCTAATTCTTTCATTTTCATTTCAGCTCTTGGTGCGGTGTACCATGTTTCTTTATTATTAGGATCCTTCTCCTCAAACTCCCATAAAAAATTTGCTGTTGCCAATGCTTGTTCACGAGGTACTGCATTTTTAATTACAATGTACCCATTGTGAATCCAAAATTGCCAATCCTCTTCACTCAATACGCGAAGTGGCTTTCCATTGGAGCGATCATTCAATTTGGAAGCACTACTTTTTGCTGTTGACGGATTTCCCGGAATATCCTTATGTGCTGCACTATTGGGTGTGGCCATTGTAGGCACCATGGTTGGAACCATTGTTGGTACCATACCTTTTTGTTGATCATTATTCATAGCAATCGTTTAATACTTAAATATAAGCATTTAATAAAAATAATACTAATTGATAAATCAGAAATTTTAGAAAATTATTTTTCCATCCTCCATTTTAATGATACGATGTGTGCGTTCGGCAAAACTTGGATCGTGTGTAACAATCAATAAAGTTTGTTTAAATTCATCGGCTAGCTGATTGAATATATCAAATACCAAGTCACTATTTTTTTTATCAAGGTTGCCTGTAGGCTCATCCCCCATAATGATATGTGGATCATTTATTAATGCACGTGCAATAGCAACTCGCTGTTTTTCACCACCTGATATATGATTCGATTTTTTTAAGGCTAAATGATCAATGCCTAAAATTTTTAATTTCTCCATGGCACGATGCTCCACCTCGGCTCTACTATACTTAGCTAGTTTTAAACCTGGCAGCATTACATTTTCTAATACATTAAACTCGTTAAGTAAATAATGAAATTGAAATACAAACCCAATTTTTTCATTTCTAATCTTCGCTAAAAATCCTTCATCTTTTTTAGGCATTTCTATGCCATCAATTAATAGGGTACCATCATAATCAGTATCCATAGTTGACAATACATAAAGCAAAGTTGATTTTCCGCAACCCGATTTGCCGGTAAGTGAAACAAATTCTCCTTTATTGATACTAAAGCTTAAGTCTTCAAGAACCTTTATGCGTACTGGGTCGTGGAAGAATTTATTTATATTTTTTGCCTCTAATATCTTTTCCATATTATTTACCTCTTATAATAACCACTGGGTCAATTTTACTTGCCTTTCTAGCAGGGAACCAACCAGCAAAGTAAGTGGTGATAAATGAAAATACAATTCCAATCAAATAAAATCTAGGATTATAATTAATGGGATAGGTTTTAATCGTTGGAAGTGATGCGGTATTAAATGGTATTTGATCAATAAGCGCTGATAATCCAAATCCAAATAACAGTCCCATAAGACCACCAAAAATCCCAATTGAAATAGCAATATAGATAAAAATACTTTTTACATCCTTGCCTGAAAAACCAGTTGCTTTTAAAATGGCAATAGAATCCATTTTTTCAAAAATCATCATGTTCAAGATATTATAAATACCAAATCCTGCAACAATTAATAAGGTAATACCTACTGAATAAGATATTAATGTACGAATAGAGCTTCCTGTTTCAAATTGTGAATTGGCCGTTTGAATATCTTCGGCATCCGTTTGGTATAATTGCTCATATTGTTTTGCAACTGTTGGTGCTTGCGTAATATCCTTTAGTTTAACTTGAATGCTAGTTATATAATCATTGGGTACGGATAATATCTTTTGAACTGTATTTATGGAAGCATAACTCTGTACATTATCAAAGTCCTTAATACCCGATTGAAAAGTGCCCACTACTTTTAATTGAAATAAGTCACCCTTTGAAGTCGTGATTTGAACTGCATCTCCGATTTGTACTAATAATTTATCAGCCAATCCTTTTCCTAAAATGATACTATTATTTACCTTGGTTAAATCTGCCGAATTCCCAGTTGTGATATACTCATCAAAATGGTAAAGTTCAGTTTCAGCAGTTGGATTGATACCAAAAATACTACCCGTAATATCAATACTACCATCGTTAAAAAAAACCTGTGCTGTTAATTTTTGTGAAAGACCTAAAACACGCGGATCATTTAAAATAGACTTAATAATTGCCTCACTATTATAAATGGCTTGTCTATTGGCATCAGATTTTATGGAGCTAATAAAATTATGTGTTTTAGTGAACTGTGTACTTTTATTTATAGGTTGATTAGCGTTGGGCTTGATGTCGTTATAAATTCTTACATGTGGTGTTCTATTCAATATAAGACCATCTAATAAGTCGTTAAGACCCGACATAAAACTAAGCAGTGTTATAAACATGGTAATGCTAAAAGTCACACCTATGGCAGCAATTAAGGTTTGTCTCCATCGAGCCAACAAAAGAGACTTTGCAATATTTATTAGTAAACGCTTTCTCATTGAATTGATTTTACCAACTCGTCGCTATTGCTGATGCCAGAAAGTATTTCCACTTTGTCATAATCCATTAAACCCACTTTCACTTTTCTCTTTTCTTTATTCGCTAGGTACACATATTCATTGTCAATTAAATAGGCTCTAGGAATAGTCATTGCCTTATCTTTAATTTCAATAATGATATTGGCTTGTGCACTTAAATTAGGAAATAAATTTGCTGGCTCTGTCGATAGTATAGCATCAACTTTAAATGATTTTGACTTAGCATTCATGATAGGATAAATTTTATCAATGATGGCTTCAAATGCTTTTCCTTTATAACTATCCATTGATATCATTGCTTTTTGCCCTTTCTGTATTTTAGCTATATCATATTCATCTACTTGTAATTCAACGTAAAATGTTTTTGCGTCCCCAATGATCGCAACGGGCATTTGAGTTGTAACCATTTCGCCCACTTCTTTATTTATACTAAATACTTTCCCATTTATTTCAGAACTTATGATAAAGTCATTAAGTGTGCTTGAGGAAATAGCTGCTGTTTTATTGGTTTGCTTAGACTGAAAATCTATTTGTTTTTTGAGGTCGTTTAATTTTAATTTACTTCCATTATACTGTGCAGTACTATTTTTATATGCTAACTCCCTTTGGTCTAAATCGTTTTTTGTTCCAATTTGGTTATCCCATAATTTTTTTTGACGTTCAAATAAGGAAGCATCGTTTTCCATTTTTAATTTAGCAACTTCTAATTCGTTTTGTGCTTGATTTAATTTCTCATGATTACTTTCGGCTGATGAGTAGCTTGCCAATAATTTTGCATTTTCAAAATTCAATGCTTGTGTTTTATTTGATAACGCGATAATAGCTTGCCCTTTTTTTACTTCGGCTCCTTCGCTCACAAATAATTTTTCAACAATACCATTTACTTTAGAATATACCTCATATTGACCAATACTCTTTACCGTTCCCGAGGCATAAACCGACGAAGTAATTGTTTCGATACTTGGATGAATTGTTTCTTGTTTCTTGCCACATGACATTAAAAAAACAAATCCAAGTATATATAAGTGCTTGAATTTTATAAAAGTTAAATGCATAATTTACCAATTTCTTAATTGTAAATTTAATCTATTCATTAGTCATACTCGTTTTTTAGTTACACTAACTTGAAAAAATGAAATTAGGTACTTATTTTTCGGAACTGAATTTTTTGAGTGGCATCAATTTTTAACCAAACAAAACTGCCACAAAAAACGAGTATGCCAATAAACAACACAGGTAAATAATATCCATAGGTAGAAGCCAAATAGCCAAAAACCACTGTACTCAAATATGCACCTAGTAAGCCCGCTGAGTTCATTGCTCCAGAAACCGTGCCACTTTTTGTGCCACCCATATCCATAGCAACTGCCCATGCGACAGGAGCCGTTAAATCCATAAAAGCCATACCCACCCCAAGTAATACGATACATGTTAAATTATCATTAACCAATGAAGCACATATAATACAAATACCTGAAACAAATAACCCTACAATGGGTACGATTCGACGGCCCCATTTTTTTCCAAAACGTAAACAGGCTTTATCGCTTAACCAACCACCTGTAAAACAACCTAATGCTGCTAATAAATATGGAACCGAGGATGCCCAAATTAATTGCTGTGCTGGAATTTGTCTTCCCTTTTGCAAATAAGTATGAAACCAAGACTGAAAAAAATATGCGCCTACTGCATAGCATACATACATTAGGAGTAAAAAGCCCAGGTTTTTATTTTTAAAGCCTGACCAAAATGAAGTTTTTTCATTTTCAGCATGAATGGGCAAATCTCTATTAGCAATGATGTAATCTAATTCTTGTTTTGAAATATTTTTACTTTGGGTAGGATCCTCTTTTTGCCAGAAAATAAAAAATAGTACCCAAACGATTCCAACAAAACCAAGTGTATAAAAGGAAACATGCCAGCTATACTTTTGTTGAATAGGTAAAACAATAAAAGGTGTTAATGCAGCACCTATGCGACTAGCTCCCCATATGGTTGCTTGTGCACGACCACGTTCTAATACAGGAAACCATTTTGATAAAATAATGGAAGTGTTGGGATAAGCGCCTGCCTCGCCAACACCAAATAAAAAACGCACCACTAATAACATGATAAAACCAGATGCTAGACCTGTTAAAATGGTAAATACTGACCACCACAATACGACCCTAATTAATATTTTTTTCCCGCCGAATTTGTCACCCAACCAACCTGTTGGAATTTCAAAACTTGCATAAGCCAAAGTAAACATGCCTAAAATCCATCCCCATTGCACTGTACTTATATGTAAGCTATCCATGATATTACTACTTGCCGAACTAAGGGCTACTCTATCCAAAAAAGTAACCATGGATAGAAGTGATAGTACCAATAATACTTGATAGCGTTTTTTCATTTACCTATTTAAGCTTTCATTATGGTTCAAGATAAAGAGCCGCAATTTTATGAACCTCATCAATAGGATCGTGCTCGTTTCTGTTGGTCAATATAATCACCATTAATTTTTGGTCAGGGAATAAACCCACTGAATTCCTAAATCCAATTGAACTTCCATCATGAAATGGATGTGTAATATTTAAAAAGTCTTCTACATGCCATCCATAACCATAATCAATGGTTTTGCCATTATTTAATGTGGTTTTTGACCAAGCTCTTAATTGTGTTGCTTCAGGAAGTAATTTATAATTCCATAAAGCTTTTATCCATTTGGTATATTCTTGCACATTTGTGTATATACCACCATCACCTAATACAGCACTTGTTAAACTTTGATCAGTTAGTTTCCAATTTCCATTTTCAAAACTATGGCCATATGCTCTATTTGCCAATGTATTTTTTCCTTCTTCAAATGCAACTGTTGTTTTCATGCCTAGTGGCTTAAAAATATTTTCTTTTACAAATTGTGCAAATGGTTTACCACTTACCTGTTCAACAATTAAAGCAAGGATTGCATATCCCGTATTGCTATATTTATATTCGGTTCCAGCTGGAAAATAAAGTGAGTCGGCAAAAAACATTAATTGCAAGCAATTGGTATCATGTAAAGGTGTTACTTGATTTGCCGGCATAAGATCCTCATAGTCTATCAAACCTGAGCTATGAGTTAGTAAGTCTTTAATTTTGATTTTAGAAATATACGGTGGTAAAATAGAGAAATATTTTGAAAGTGAATCTTCAAGTGAAAGCTTACGTTTTTTTTCTAACATTAAAATGGACATAGCAGTAAACTGCTTGGTCACCGAAGCCAATCTAAAATTAGTATTAGATTTAATGGGTTGCATGGAATTTATGTCCGTTACACCATAACCTTTTTTAAAAATTACTTTATTATTTTTTAACACTAGTACACTCGCCCCTGGTTCATTTTCATTTGTATAATTAGCCATGATTTTATCAATAGCCAAGGCAGCTTTATATTTATTTGATTGTGCAAATGTATTTACACATGCCAATAAAAATAGAATTGCAATATATTTATACCTCATACTAATTATTTATTCCACCAATAAGTAAATTTCAACGCTAATGCTCTGTTTTTAATGAAGACAGGTCCAATATAATAATTATCAGTATAAACTATAAATAAATCAGATACTGGTTTATATCGCCATTGGAGCCTTGTGTTAAAGTTAATATTTTTTGTTTGTTCGTTGTACTGATAAAATGCGGTGAAAAATAATTTTTTGGTAAATGTCACGTCTACTTTAGGGCCTAATAATAAAAAATCGTTATTACCCCATGGTGCTGGCAAAGAAATTTGATTGTAGGTTGCTGCAAAATCAATATTAACATAGGGTTGTATTCGATAACCAATATTCCCCGATAAACTTAATAAATTTCCATTGGCATAATATCCACCGACTCTTGCCGATAAGGTAAAAGTAGTTTGATGTTGTGGTGCTGATATAAAATCAAAGCCCGCCGTATTCCAACTATGAATGGTATGCGCAGCTAATGGGGTTTTCCCAATTCGTGTAGGATCAAATGCCGCCAATAGTTCAACGTAATCATTTTGTAAAACACCTGCAATGGTACTCTTGTCTCGATACGTAATTAAATACGTGAAAAGTTTGGTGTTATCGGTACTTTCTAAATTGGTATTGTAGTAATAGGTACCCGTAAATTGAGGACCATGACTTAATATCATTCCACTTTTTGGAAAAAACAATCTTGTAACAGAGGGCGTTATTTTTATATAATTATTTCTTGGAACATAACCCACTTCAGCATTAAAATTATTTCCTACAATTTCATGTTGCCATGAAACAATCCATTTTCTGTTACTGTATTGTAAGTTACCTGCGTTTAGAAAATCATTCCCATTTTTTTGAGGTGTAAATGATTTTATGAAAATTGTTTTTCCTGACCATAAATTATTGGAAGGTGCAATTAAATATTCAAATCCTAGGTTACGGTTATAAGCTCCATTGTCCTTTATACCTGTTTTGTCAATATAAAATAACTCGATACTTGATTTTTTAAATAATTTCCTTTGTAACGCAAGTACAGCAAAATTCTGGGCTAAAGTATTATCAGATAAATTATCGGCGGTTTTCATATCCATAATACCTACTCTCCAATTTTTATCAATTCGACCACTCATTCTAGCACCAAAATCAATATGTGTATTTAGTCCAATGCGTCGTGAAAAAAATGGACGCACATTAGCAAAACCTAAATTGGAAAATAAGTCGGCATTCTCTAAAAAAAATTGTCTTCTCTCTGGAAAAAATAATTCAAAGCGACTAAGGTTTGTAACTTGACGATCAACTTCAACTTGAGAAAAATCGGGATTCACCGTTAAGTCTAAATTTAAGGAAGAGGACAAACTAATTTTAGCGTCCATACCGATTTCATTGATTTTCGTGCTAGGCGTATTTATTTTAGACCCGTCAGCATTTGCAAATTCTTTACTATAACTCGTTTTTAAGTAAGGAATAAGTGAAAAATTATTTTGGTGTGATGGTAGTTCTTGATCCCAAATTAAGTTTCCAGTGTAGGATAAAGAGGCAGTTGGAAAATTTCTTGGCATCGTCGCCCAACTAGATTTTTCGGTAGACTTTAAATCGTTTCTACTAAAATTAATACCCCATTCTTTAATTCCATTTTTATATCGAATTGAAGTAAAGGGAATAGCTGCCTCCCAAACATATTTATTCGAATCATTATAAATAGCAGAAGTCCATTTATTATCCCAGTTTAAATCTACACTTCCTCCATCATACATCGTGCCATCCCATTGTGCACCAACAGCATTGGTGCCAAATGCGAATCCGTTTGTTAAGTCACCATAGGTATCCATGAACAAAATAAAATTGTCATTCTTTCCAAAATTCCAATCTCTTTTTAAGGACTCCACCATGTCCTTACCTTTACTCGCCTTGTAGCAAATTGCAATGATGTATAAATTGTTTTTATCGTAGGTTAATTTTACTTCAGTCGGGACATTTGCAATACTGGTATCCATGGGTAGCACCATACCAAATTTGGATGCAAGCTCGGCTTTTTGCCAAGATGCTTCAGACATTTTTCCATCAATAATAATAGTATCAATTGCTTGATGAATATGATATTGTACATGAGCATTCTTTTTTTGAGCAAATATATTTGTGCTTATACTTAAGCAAAATACAAACAAACATAATTGTAATAATTTCAAAGCAATCAATATTAAAGATGAGAGAACAATTCAATTGAATTATTCTATGGTTAAATTTAAAGTTTTATGTGTAATTAAATTAGTAATATCTTTAAATGGTAAATTATATATATGACATATAACAGACGAAAATTTTTAGGTTTGGCTTCCTTGAGTGCTGCTAGCATTCCTTTTGCAAACAAATTAACAGCCCAAGTGGGTGCTGATACATTTAGGGACCCTGATTTTAAATCTAAAATTTTACCAATTACCGTGTCGGAACGAAAAGCTAGAATCGCAAAAGCACAAGCGCTTATGTCTAAAGAAAAGATAGACGCGATATTTTTAGAAGGTACCACTACATGTTTTTATTTTACAGGTATGCGATGGGGGCAAAGCGAAAGAACATTTGGAGTTGTCATTCCAGCAAATGGTGATATCATTTATATATGTCCAAAATTTGAGGAAGACCGTGCGAAAGAATTAATAAAACCTGAATTTGGAACGGAGATTAGATGTTGGGAGGAGCATGAAAGTCCTTATCAATTAATTGCTAATGCAGTTAAAGATAGAGGCGTGAAATACAATAAAATTGGAATGGAGGAAGGGGTTCGGTTTTTTATAGCCAATGGTGTAAAAAAAGTTGCACCATCATTTGATATCGTTGATGCAACGCCTATTACAGCTGGCTGTAGAATGTTTAAATCAAAAGCTGAAATTGATTTGATGCAAATTGCCAATGATGTTACGATAGAAGCGTATAAAATGGCTTTTCCAACTATTAAAGCAGGAATGTCACAAACCGAGTTTAGTGCTAATATAAGTAGCGCCTTTAGAAAACTAGGATTTTCAGGAGGTGCCATGGTGATTGTTGGTAAATATTCGGCATTACCTCATGGAAGTATTGCGCCACAAACCATTCAAGAAGGTGATATTGTATTAATTGATGGAGGTACTTCCTGCGAAGGGTATCAATCTGATATATCTAGAACCATTTGCGTTGGAAAACCATCACAACGACAAGTTGATGTTTGGAATTTAGAAAAGCAAGCACAGGACGCAGCATTTGCAGCTATCAAAATGGGAGCTCCTTGCGAATTAGTTGACTTAGCAGCAAGGACTGTAATTGAAAAAGCGGGATTTAAACAAAATTATCAATTACCAGGTTTGCCACATAGAACAGGACATGGTATTGGTTTAGATGGGCATGAATGGACTAATTTTGTGAAAGGGAATAAAACGCCGATACAAGAAGGTATGTGTTTTAGCAATGAGCCAACTATTTCTATTCCAGGAGAATTTGGAATTAGACTAGAAGACTGTTTATATGTTTCATCAGACGGCCCTCACTTTTTTACGAAGCAAAGTATTTCCATAGAACTACCTTTTGGATAAAGGTTAATTTAATAAATGTATACTAATCATTGCTGAAGGCGTGGCTGGCTTGGACGGAGTTACCGAAGTTGATAGGCTTCCAACCATATTGGTATTGCTATTTTTGATACTATAAAATAATTCAATATAGTCGCCAGCAGTAAGGTTTAAAAAATAAACTCCTGATATATTATTTTTCAATCCCCCGCCCATTATTTGATAGTTGAGTGTCGAATTTAAATAACCGGCATTATTTTTTCGTATCCATACATTTAATTCATCTGCATTTATATCGGACTTAATAAATTGCAAATTAAAATTGACCTGGTATAATCCATTTTCGCTTACTATTATTTTAGTTGCATTTCCAGCGTTATTATTTGAAATGCTTATTTTATTTTCTATTTGCTGAAAATTAAATTTCACAGGGGTTGCTGTGGCTATAGTAGTTGATTGTTTGCTGGTATCATAATAAACACCATAACTATTTGAAACTTCAACCGAACTGAGTTTATTAATACGGTTTGATAAATGAATCGTATCAGTACTATTTAGTTTTTGGTTGATTCTGTTTGAAAGCTTTAACGTGTCAATTACATTTAGTTTTAAATTGATTCTGTTGCTTAAAGTATTCGTATCAATTTTTCTTAACCTCTCATTTAAGCTAAGGTTAACTGCATTGCTAATTGGCTTTACACTATCCGGCGTATTGTTTAGTTTATCAATATTTAAAAGTTTTAAAAGGCCTATTGTGGTGGTTACGCCTGTACCACCAAGGTATATGGGTAATTGGTTTGTGATAATACTGGCTTTTTCAGCAAATAAAGCAAGTGGTACGTAATTTATTTTTTCAAAACCCGCTGTGACAAACTGTAATGAATTGTTTGGATCAATTTCTAACTGTAAATAATAATTCATCAAATTCCATTCTATATTTTCAAATTCACCAATTGTAATGAGTTTGTTATTTTCCTGCGTACCAACGTCAACAAAAAACAATCCTAACACGTTAGTGGTAACTGAAACAATTTCTTGATAAGCTATTTCACCATGGGCCGAATCCATTACAATGGATAGTCTCAATGCTATTTGTTTATTAGGAATAATAATCCCTTTATCATTTCGAGCAATTCCTTGTAAATGAATACCCTTATTACTTTGACCTATGACAGAGCAAATTAAAATTAGTAAGCAACTCAATAATAATATTATTTTTCTCATGATTAATTTTGTAAAAGTTTGAAAAATTTTGATTTATAAATTTGACCTGAAATCGTATACCTTATATTTAAAAAGCAAAGAGGGTTCATTAATTTTTTGATGGGCATTTTAAAATAAAAATCATATCCCGAATAGTCACCATTTAATTGATATAAAATATTGCCTTGAAAATCTATCAATTGAATACTATTTATAATAACTTGATCTTGCTTACTTTGAATAATGATATAATCGGAAAAAGGATTAGGGCCAATTTTTATTTGTAATGCAAAACTGTCAATGTGCTTATATTGCAATAATGGGTTATAGTCACATTGTAAAAATCCCATAGAAAAAATCATTAAAGGCTTTGCATTCCAACTACGTATTGATAATTCACCAAAACTCCAATCAAATATTTGATGTTGGATCACTTTATCATTCCCCGATACATTAATCGTAAATGGGTCTAAAAAATGAAAATACTTTACTGGTTGCGAAAAAGATTTTTGCGCAACAGACAGGAGTAATAAAATACAAATATTTTTTTGCTTTGTTGAAAAAGGAATACCCATACAATTGAATTACATTGAATCAAATGTATGGGTACTAAAAAAAGTATTTTCCGACGCGAATTTATACTTAGTTAATGTTACTTAGCTTTTTTAGCAATGGTTTCTATGGCCATGACTAGTTTATCTAAATCTTGTAATCGCGTATATACATGAGGAGTAATGCGAACACAACTTATATTTTCCCAAACAATTCCTACCGTGTGTATTTTATAATTACTAAATAAGGCACTATCTAATTCACCGGGCGTCATTCCATTTACACTTACACCACAAATTGCACAAGCATATTCGTCTTTAAAGGAAGTGTGAATTTTTACTTTTGGAATATTTTGAACACGTGTTGCCCAATAATTTTTTAAATATCTAATACGTTCCTCTTTTCGCTTATTTCCAATTCCATTTTGAAAATTAACCGCCTCTCCAATTCCTTGTTCAATGGGAAAGCTTCTGGTTCCAATCGTTTCAAATTTTCTGATATCCCCGCTTGTAGGTTTGTCATTACACACTAAAGGCCAAATTTTTTCAATTTTTTCTTTTTTAATCCAAAGCATTCCACTTCCAATAGGTGCTGATAAAAATTTATGTAAGGAAGTTCCATAATAATCACAGCCTAATTCAGGTACCTTATAATCTAATAATCCAAAACTATGTGCACCGTCAACAATGGTTTCAATACCATGCTTTTTGGCCATAGCTGTAATTTTTTTAACTGGTAATATTTGACCAACCCAATTGATGATATGGGTAATATGTAAGATTTTTGTTTTTGGTGTAATTGCTTTTTCAAATCCCGCAACAATTTCTTCATCATTCTCGATTGGGAATTCAAAACTAATTTGCTTGTATACAATTCCTTCTCTTTCTTGGCGTTGTCTCCAAGCATTAATCATATTTGGATAATCCTGTTTAGTTCCTATTACTTCATCCCCAGCTTTTAAGTTGAGTCCAAATATGATAGTGTTCAATGCCTCTGTTGCATTTCTGTTGACTGCTATTTCTTCTGGATCAGCTCCTGCTAATTGAGCCAATTTATACCTGAGTGGTTCACGTCCTTGATCTAAAATGCGCCACATATAATAGGATGGGCCTTCGTTGGTCATTTTATTAAAACGATCGACTGCTTCTTGCACTATTCTTGGACTAGGACTAACTCCTCCGTTGTTTAAATTAATTAAAGCAGGGCTTGTGGTATAGCTTTGTTGAATGATGGACCAATAGTCTTCGTCCATAGCAATGTCCTTTGCACTCACATCTTTTTTTAAAAAATTCAGCTGTTCAAACTCAGCAGCATGTGCTTGATTAAATAAACTACTTGCTGAAAATGCGCCTGCCATCAAACCAAGTTGTTTTACAAAGTTTCGTCGATTTGCCATAAACTATATTTTACTTAACTAAGTTAATGAAAATAGTAATTTAAAAAATTGACTTTGATGTATGGTATGCACTAAACAATTGACATAAATCCCCACAATCCTAATAAGTAAACAATGATTACAATGAATGAGTCAATACCCATTTTGAGTATTTGTTTTTTGGAATGTACCACCATCCCAATTATATATATACCGGTTAAGATAATGCCCAAAACAGTTAAATAAATATCAGATGGCTTTAAATTCGGCAGGATAGCATCCCCACCAATGAGTGATGCCATTAAAAACAAAACAGGTAAAAAAGCATTTCCTCCAAAAATATCACTTACTGCCATATTGTAATCTCTAATTTTTGCAGATGCAATTCCTGTTGAAATTTCTGGTAGTGCTGTACATAATGCTAAAATGGTTCCTCCAAATAATACACCACTCATACCCCAACGGTTTGCTAATTGTTCACCAGTAACAACTAAAGCCCATCCAGTAATAAGTGTAATAATAGCACCAAGTATCAATACGATAAAAGCAGCATTAATAGTTCCTTGAAATTTAGATTTAGAAATATATAATTTTTGCGGACCTACTTTATGTTGAATAAGCGATGATTTCTTTTTAGTCATGAAAGTTGACGTCAAGTAAATAGTGCCCAACCAAATGGCTAAAATAATCCATTCAAAAGGAGTACTACGAGCAAAAATAAATGTATTAGGAAATTGACTTGCCATAATCACAATCGATAAAATAAAAATGAGTGCAATACCTTCTACCATTAATGTTTTTGAATGTCCCTTTTCAGTTAAGGGAGCAGAGCGGCCAACACCAAATATATCTATCAATACTAAAACAACAGTTTGAATGGCAATACCACCTAAAATATTACTAATGGCAATATCATAATCTCTATAATAAGCTGCAACGCAGGTAATCGCAATTTCTGGTAAGTTGGTCACAATAGCCAGAAACACCATGCCACCAAATGCTTCCCCTAAATTAAAATGTGAAGTAATCGCATCAATTGCTTTTGTTAGTTTAACCCCACTAATCCAAATGGTTATAGTGGATAATAAGAATATGGCGAGCAATAATGTGCTAGAAAAAGAACTGAAGTTCATTTTAGAGGAATGTTTTACAATACTCAAGTTACAATATTAATTCTCTTCGATATAACCACATTTATCATATATATAAATATTTGAAATTCAATATAATAGATTAAAAGTGAAAAATATATTAAAAAGTCTATAAAAATAGTAGACAATATGAAATAAATACATATCTTTGTCCTGTCATCAAGAATCCTTGAATGGGTGCCAACCGAGAGAGCTAAACTCCGCGGTGGTAAAACGATGAGGACAAAGTCAAAATAAAATATGTTACAAATAAGCCAATTTCATAACAACATAAATTCAAGTAATTCACTTTATAGTGATAAAAAATATTGTCATGTGGCCGAGTGGAGAGGCAAGGGTCAGCAAAACCCTTAACGATGGTTCGATCCCATCTATGACAGCTGGAACAAACATAGACAAGCAATCGTTTAAGCGGGCGGTATTTCTATACCGCCCAATTTTTTTAAGAAAGTCCAAAACCTATAAAAAGGTTAAAATAAAAACTAATGAGTGTTTAAACATTAAATATGAACGATATTTGTATCATCAAATTCTAAAAAAAGCACAAATGAAATTCTTAGTAACTATTTTAATGTTCTTTTCAAATTTCTTTACAATAACCGATCAAACATGGGGACATAGTTATACGGATGCTTTACAAGTTGCTCAAAAAGAACATAAATATATTTTACTAAATTTTTCAGGATCTGATTGGTGTGGACCTTGTATTAGACTTCATAAAGAGGTTTTTACCTTAAGTGATTTTAATAAGCTTGCAAATGATAAACTTGTATTGTTAAATGCTGATTTTCCTAGGTATAAAAAAAATCAATTATCAGCTGCGCAACAAAAAATAAATGATGACTTGGCTGAAAAATATAATAACAAGGGAAGCTTTCCATTAACGGTATTGTTAGATCAAAACGGAAAAGAAATAAAAAACTGGGAAGGGTTCCCGGGTTCACCCGCTGAGTTTATTGCAGAGATTGAAGAGGCCATTCAAAATAATAAATAATGCCATTACTTTCATTATTTAAAAGAGAAATGAAGCTAATGGGTAACCATTTTGAAATCACGGTTGTGGGTGAAGATGAGTCTTGGGCAAATGAAAAAATTGATTTAGGTGTTCGTGAAATTCAGAGAATTGAAAAATTATTAACTACTTTTTCTGATGCAAGTGAAACAAATTTAATAAATCAAAATGCGGGAGTTCAACCTGTTAAAGTTTCGATGGAAATTATTTTATTAATTGAAAGAGCATTAAAAATTTCATCGGTAACGCAAGGCGCATTTGATTTAAGTTATGGATCAGTTGATAAATCACTTTGGAATTTTGATACGACCATGACAAGTTTGCCAACTGAAGAAATAGCAAAGCAAAGTGTTCGTTTAATTAATTACAAAAATATAATTATCGATAAAGAGGCCGCTACAGTTTATTTAAAACAAAAAGGGATGCGTATTGGCTTTGGTGGCATTGGGAAGGGCTATGCTGCAGAACAAGCCAAAAATGTAATGCGATTAGCTGGCGTTGAAAGTGGGGTGGTTAATGCTTCGGGTGATTTAACAACCTGGGGCAATATGCCTAATGGTGACAAATGGACCATTGGTATAGTTAGTCCTGAAATGGCATCAAGTACTTTTTCATATATGAATATTAGTGGATTATCGGTGGCCACATCAGGTAATTATGAAAAATATGTAATGATTGGTGGAAAAAAATATTCACATACTATTAATCCAAAAACGGGTTTACCTGTCTCAGGTATAAAGAGTGTTACCATCGTTTCTACCAATGCCGAAGTAGCAGATGCTATGGCCACTCCCGTGATGATAATGGGCGTAGAAGCTGGTTTAAATATGATAAATCAAATAAATGATATTGAAGCAATAATTATTGATGATAATAATACTTTATATGCATCAAAAAATATAAAATTAACCTTATAATAAACTTTATGAAGCAGCCTAAACAACCAACATTACTTTTATTACTTTTCATTTTGATTTTTGCGAATGCATGTCAAACTGTAAAAGAGTATCAAAAAAACAGACTAAATGATGCTGAAATGGCATTAAGTACAAGAAAGGTTGAGAAAAATGAAATGAATTTCATGTCTTATAAGGAAGGTGCGGCAGGTGCCAATGGAGGAAAAACTGGTGGAGGTTGTGGTTGTAACTAAGTTAATAAAATAGAATATTTATCAAAGATTGAATGAAGTAAATGAAAAAATTATCGCTAACGCTTATAGGATTGTATTTATTGTTCTTACATGGATTTTCTCAGGTGTCTAAACAGTATCAAAATATTTTTCAGTCAAAGAAATTAAAATTAGAAGAAATTAATTTAGTAACAAGTTACTATACACAGGATGGTTCTCATTCGGCGGTAACTGGAGGTGGAACAGCAATTCTTGGTACTGGAACAAATGCAATTATTTTACCGGGATCAGAAAAGTTGAATGACTTTGCTAATATGTTGGAATTAAAATTAGTTGGATATGGTGAAACCGGAAACAGACATACTATTTTAGCCGGCTTGGGTATTGATCATCATACAGCTGCGTCACAAAAATATATTTCACCAACAGGTGCTTCTAAACCAGAAGGAACAAGGGTATATCCATCTTTAAACTGGACAGTTGAAAATATAAATAAGGGAACTGAATTTGGATTAGGTACTTATTATTCTCATGAATATAATTATTCATCCATTGCTTTAGATGGTCATGTTGGATTTAAAAACAAAACAGGTGGGGAATTTGGTGCAAAAGTGTCTGCCTATTTTGATCAAGTTTCTTTGATATATCCAGCCGATGATTCTACAAAATATAAAACAGGAACCAACACTATTGATAATCCTTTTAATGATTATGTGATAAAAACTAATGCAAGTAGAACTAGTGGCGGAGGAGTTGCAAGTTATGGAGGTGGTGAAAAAGAATCTAACCTACCTACTGCTTCAAGAAATACAATAACTGCTTCTTTAACATATAGTCAAGTTATTAATAAGAGTTTACAAATGGCTGTATTGATTGATTTGGTTCAACAAGATGGTTATTTAGGTCTTCCTTTTCATCGCGTTATTTTCAATAATCATCTAGAAAGAATTGAAAAATTACCTTCTTCAAGAACTAAATTACCAATAGGACTTAGATTAAATTATTTTTTAGGTGATGATGTTATTATAAGATCATACTATAGATATTATACGGACGATTGGGGTTTAACTTCACATACTGCAAGTATAGAAGTACCATATAAGATTACACCATTTTTTTCAGTATCACCATTTTATAGATACTATACCCAAACTGCAACAAAATATTTTGCCCCTTTATATGGACATATAGTTGATGCAATCGGTAATCCAAAGCAAACATATTATACAAGTAATTATGCTTCTTCAGCATTTAATAGTCATTACGTTGGTGTTGGTTTAAGAACAGCACCTCCTGGAGGCATCAATAATACATATCTAGCCTCACTTGAATTACGTTTTGGACATTATGTTCAAACTACCGATTTAAATTCAAATGTAGTTTCTTTACATTTTACATTTAAATAGTATAACTGATTTAAAATCTCATTAGGTCACCAATTAAATTTGGTGACCTTTTATATTTAAATAAGTTCGTACATTTAATTTGAAAAAATGTCGAAGACTATTATGAACGAAATTAGATGGGGTATAATAGGTTGTGGCAATGTTACAGAAGTAAAAAGTGGTCCTGCTTTTAATTTGGTACCTAATTCAAAGTTATTAGCGGTTATGAGAAGGGATCAACAATTACTTCAAGATTATGCTTTAAGACATAAAGTGCCATTAACTTTCAACAATGCATCTGAATTAATTCAGCATCCCGAAATTGATGCCATCTATATAGCAACTCCACCCAATGTGCATGAAAAGTATGCCATTGAAGCGCTGCAAGCAGGCAAATTTGTTTATGTTGAAAAGCCAATGGCAACAAGTGTTGCAGCATGTTTTAATATGCAAGCTCTTGCCCATAAATTGAATGGCAAATTAGCTATTGCACATTATAGACGTTCGCTCCCCTTATTTTTAAAAGTAAAAGAATTATTAGCAAATAATGATATTGGGAAAGTCAATGAGGTGAAAATTATAATGCATAAAAATGCTGCCCCTAAAAGTTATTATGAAAATAATTGGAGAGTCAATAAGGAGTCGGCTGGTGGCGGTTTGTTTTATGATTTAGCACCTCATCAAATTGATTTAGTTTTTTATTTTTTTGGAGAGGCAATATCCTATCAAGGAACAGCGACCAATACTGCCGGGCTTTATGAAGTGGAAGATACGGTGAATGGAAATATACAATTATCAAACGATATTCATTTTGAGGGAGAGTGGCTTTTTGCAATGGAGCAGGGTGTAGAAAGAGACGATTTCGTTATCAAAGGTGAATTAGGAGTGATCCGCTTTTCTGTTTTTGGACATACCATATCCATTGAAAAAGAAAATAATCAGGAAGTAATTGAATTTGCACCTCCTATGCACATACAACAAAATCATATTGAAAAAGTAGTTCAATATTTTTTAGGTAAAGGGGAGAATCCATGTTCTGTTGAAGAAGCCATTAAATCAATGCGCGTAATGGAGTCTTTTGTTTATGGTGATTTAAAATAAAAATTATTAATTGACATGCGATATTGTTTAGCATTAGACCTTAAAGACGATCCACAGCTAATTGCTGCTTATGATGAATACCATCAATCTGTTTGGCCAGAAATTATCGAGTCGATCAAATCAGCTGGCATTGAAAAATTAGAAATATACCGAGTGTCGAATCGTTTATTTATGATTTTGGAAGCAGGATCAGATTTTAGCTTTGAGCAAAAAGCTGCATTGGATGCTAAAAATGAAATTGTTCAACAATGGGAGCAAACAATGTGGGAGTATCAACAAGCCTTACCTATTGCTAAACCAGGCGAGAAGTGGATGTTGATGCAAAAAATTTGTTCTTTATAATAAATTGCTAACTGTGATTATGAAAAAACTGCTCATACATAATTATTATTGCCATGCTTAAAACAAACCACCCGAATCCCTTTTTTAATTTAGCTCCGTCCATTTTTTTATTTAAATAATTGCCGGTAATGATGCCAAGGGTGGCAAGGGTAATGATCGTTAATAAAAATTTTATACTTAATATCTTTTCATTCAAAGGCGCTGACCAAGCTATATTTAAATGCATTAAGTCCCCTCCAAATCCTACTAATGATTTTACTGTGATAATGAATAAAGAGGAAGCTATTGCTCTCTTCATGGGTAATTTCCCAAGTATCACCAAGGCAGGTATAATTAAAAACCCCCCACCTGCACCAACAATTCCGGTTACCATTCCCTCCAAAAGTCCAACCAATGCTAAAGTGAAGCCATATTTTGGTTTTTGACCTGGCATTTCTTTTGAATTTTTTCCAAGTATCATGGATAATGCTGATGCAAACATCAGGGTTGCAAAAAACAACATGATGAAACTACTTTTACTAATGAGGGTATTAGGTAATAAAGAAAATTGATCAGGTATGGCGTGTAAAATAAATTTTCGTGCTATGAAAACACCTAAAATGGAAGGAGCACCAAATAATACGATAATTTTTAAATCAAGTAATTTTTGTCTTAAGCGCGAAATGACCCCGGCAATACTACTCACGCCTACAATACATAATGAGTAGCTAGTAGCTAATAATGGATCAATTGAAAAAAGGTACACCAAAACTGGAACGGTTAAAATGGATCCACCGCTTCCAATAAGCCCTAAAGAAATCCCAATTAAAATAGAAGCAGCATATCCCAACAATTCCATGTTTTCAATTTTTACAAACATCGTATTAATGCGATACAATTTATGTACTATTTGTCACTTAATGTATAAATTTGTATTAAAGTGATTTTTGTCACTTTAATAACTAGCTTTATTGTTGATCTTGTGTATGAATTTTAAAATATAAAGTATGAAAGTTGAACAAATATATACAGGTTGTCTTGCGCAAGGTGCTTATTATATCATGAGTGAGGGAGAGGTTGCTATTATTGATCCATTGAGAGAGGTAGATGCATATATTCAAAAAGCAAGTATAGATAATGCAAAAATTAAATTTGTTTTAGAAACACATTTTCATGCTGATTTTGTTTCTGGGCATATTGACTTAGCAAAAAAAACAGGGGCTAAAATTGTGTATGGACCAACTGCAGCACCCGCCTTTGATTTTTATCCTGCTAAGGATGGGGAAATTCTTTCATTAGGTAAAGTAAAAATCAAGGTGATACATACACCTGGTCATACCATGGAAAGCACTTGTTATTTATTAATGGATGAAACGGATAAGGAAGTTGCTTTATTTAGTGGAGACACTTTGTTTATAGGAGATGTAGGAAGACCCGATTTGGCACAAAAAGTAAAAGCCGATTTAACGCAAGACATTTTAGCTGCACATTTATATGATTCCTTGCGCCATAAAATAATGCCATTATCGGATGACATTATTATTTATCCAGCACATGGAGCTGGTAGTGCTTGTGGAAAAAAAATGAGTAAGGAAACACAAGATACTTTAGGACATCAAAAGGCGACTAATTATGCCTTAGCAGCTGATATGACTAAGGACGAATTTATTGCAGCCGTATTAGACGGCTTAGTTGCTCCTCCTGGTTATTTTCCATTAAATGTAATGATGAATATACAGGGATATGATAGCATTGATGATGTGCTAGCAAGAGGACAACATGCTTTATCTCCAAATGCTTTTGAAGAAGCTGCGAATGAAACAAAGGCTTTGATTTTAGATACGCGCAATGCACAAGAATTTGCAAAAGGTTTTATTCCAAATTCAATTAATATTGGTATTGACGGAAGTTTTGCACCTTGGGTGGGAGCGATGATACCTGATATAAAGCAAACCATTTTGTTAGTCACTGAACAAGGCCGTGAATTAGAAGTAATTACACGTCTTGCAAGAGTTGGATATGACTATACTATTGGTTATTTGGAAGGGGGCTTTGAAGCATGGGAAAAAGCAGGAAAAGAAATTGATCATATAAAATCCATTAATGCTTTAACATTAGCTGCTGAACAAACAAAGGATAAAAACACCTTGATTTTAGATGTTCGTAAAGCTTCCGAATATAATAGCGAACACATAAAATCAGCTGTCAATGCTCCATTAGACTTTATCAATAATAGTATGGATGCAATTGATAAAAATAATACCTACTTTGTTCATTGCGAAGGTGGTTATCGTTCCATGATTTTTATTTCCATTCTAAAAGCTCGTGGTTTTAATAATTTGATTGATGTAACAGGCGGATTTAAGGAAATCAAGGCATCCGGAAAATTTAATACGACAGCATATAAAATTCCGACAACTTTCTTAATGTAATTTGTCCAAAAAGACACTACCCTATTTAGCCACCTTAATATTTAAGG
>Ga0209191_1000594_pt1 | contig 27633 bp, 26 predicted proteins | sample S_130626_EF_Meta_FD_187320 | JGI IMG/M metagenome (GOLD analysis project Ga0209191, IMG submission 187320) | Freshwater microbial communities from Lake Simoncouche, Canada to study carbon cycling - S_130626_EF_MetaG (SPAdes) (version 2) | ecosystem: Environmental > Aquatic > Freshwater > Lake ...
TATCTGGTGAACTTTGAATATTTCACAAGAATTATGGAGGATTATGGATTTGTTTTGGTTACAAAAGATGAAGCCAAACATATGAATTTGCCAAACGGTTCAGGTATGTTTTCAGAATTATTTAATTTAATGGAAATAGAATTGAAAGGTAACAGACGAGGCGAAGCCAACTATAGAAAAGCAATGTATATGTCGCCAGAAGAGAAGCGTATTTCATTCATGAATCGTTACTTTGCATTTAAAAAGGTACGTGATGTAGATGTTAAGAAAATGGCACATATTATATTGAAAGAGACTGAATTTGCTGATAAACATGGTGAGGAAGAAGCTAAAGAACTGGAAAAAGCTGTAGAGGAGAGAGATAAAGAAGATAATAAAAAGGAAAGTAAAGAAGGGGACGAAGGGGATAATGAACAAATTGTTAAGAAGACGAAACGTTTAGTATTGAAAAAGCAACCTGAAGCTCCAAAACAAGTTCAGGAACAAGTGCAAGTGCAAGTGCCAGCGCAAACACAAAAACCCACTGTATCTATAAGTAAAGAAAAAATAATGATAACAGTTAAGAAATAAAATATATAAACAGTATTTTATAAACAATATATCTAAAAATGACATATTATTTATTACCAAGGACAAGTTATCTAATCCATAAATATATTGATTGTGTAGAGAAAGATGAGTTGCCAAAACCCATAATATCACACTCACTTTCAACATATTTATATGACATGAAAGAGAAGATAGAAAGTAAAGAAAAAGATTGGGATATATTTAAAAAATATACAAACCCTTACGAATATATTCATACGCAGTTATCCTTCAAGAAAAAATGTATATCTAAATACAAGCCTATTTCTCGTTCTTTTTTTAAGATGATAGAGATGGTAAGTATATTTGAGTTGAATTTTGATTCAAGACCTATTCGCAGTTTTCATTTGGCAGAAGGTCCAGGTGGGTTTATTGAAGCATTGGCTGGACTAAGAAAATGTCCACATGATAAATACGTGGGAATGACAATTATAGATGAAAACAATGATCCAAATATACCTGGTTGGAAGAAGACTGAACAATTTCTGCGTCAAAATAAGAATGTTTTTATTGAAACGGGTTCTGATCAAACTGGTAATATTCTATCTATGGATAATTATATTCACTGCAGAGAAAAATATGGTTCTACGATGGATTTGATAACAGGAGATGGAGGTTTTGATTTCTCAATGGACTTCAATAATCAAGAAATAAATATATCAAAACTGTTGTTTGCACAGGTAATTTATGCACTTTCAATGCAGAAGCGAGGTGGATGTTTTATTTTAAAATTATTTGATACGTTTATGCAACACAGTATTGATTTATTATATATATTATCGTCGTTTTATGATAAGGTATATATAGTGAAACCACAGACTAGCCGTTACGCCAATTCTGAGAAATATATAGTTTGCAAGGGGTTTACTAGTATTCCATTTGAAAGTTTTGCTCCTTTTATCTACAGAGCCTTTGAAAAAATGTTACTATCAACAAATTCTATTACAGATTTATATATCCATAGATTTCTGAACACACCAATATCAATGCATTTTTTAGTAAAATTAGAAGAGTATAATGCGATTTTTGGTCAACAACAAATAGAGAATATCCATTTTACTATTTCTTTAATAGATAATAAACATAGGCAAGAAAAGATAGATAATTTAATAAATACAAATATTCAGAAGTCTATTCTATGGTGTACAAAGTACAATGTTCCTTATAATCAAACTATATTACAAACAAATGTCTTTTTAAATACTGAAAATAGGGGGTTTCAAGATACTTCTGATATATCGTTTGAACTAGTGTAAATTATATTTCATGATTTCATGTAATATAATTTTTATTTGGGGAACTTAACACCACTATTGATATGAGTTTCCATACAGTTTCTCTGAACAGTTGACCCCTTTAAGAAAGATGGATATGTTATATTGGGATATCCAATCTTATCTTTCATCGTATAAGGGTTTTCAGATACACCATACGATAATGCATTGGCAATATTTCCTCCAAATGCTTTAGTTGCGTCTGAGCCAAAAATGTTACCGCTTGTATTATGTGCAGCAGTATTTATGGCATGGTATTTAATTCTGCTAATTAATGAACTACTAGAAACAGCGCCTTGTTGACCAAATTGACTATTGTTAGGCTTATAATAAATCTTTTTGTATACACTTTTAAGACCTGGACTACTGTTTGAAGTGTATACTTGTGCGCTTGTATAAATTTGTGTATTAGAGCCAGTTTGACCAACTCCTACAGAAATAGGATTGGGGGGAATATTTATAGGATAAGTTGTAGCAGTAAGTCCTAATGCTCTCATAAGATCACTATTTGAAAACTGGAATCCAGGTGTTACTGAAGTACCAATTCCTTGATTTGGCGGTGATATTCCAGTACCATAACCACGTTGAGTCCAAACTTGACTTGCGTGAATATCCGCTGAAAAAACGTTAGATGGGAAATTAACATTATCATAACATGAGCATTGAAATTCTATAATGTCATTAATGTCGTCATAAGCTATTCCTAATAAAAATACCTTAGACCCAGCCTGATTAATAACAAAATGATAGTTCTGTGACATAGCAAATTGAAATTTTCCATTAAAATCGTTCGCATCATAATATCCAGCAGGTATATCAACAGTATAATATATTCCATCTACCCATTGATAACTGAAACTACTATCTGTAGCAATCTGGAATTTGGGACATACTGGAAGACCATTTGGAGAATAAATATTGGCAGCCGCTAAACCAGTACTAGGTTTAAGCAATGGATTACCAGCACGAATATAATTATATTGATTTTGTAAGAATGTCTTGTTTCGGCTAACTAAATATTGTTTTGAGTCGGTATAATAGCTAGAAAAGTTATTGGCTGGGTTATATGTTTTCTTAATCATGCCACTACTTCTGCAACGACGTCTTGCATTATCAGCTGGTGATAAAAAGACAGAACATGTTCCAGGGTCTTCACATGTATTATTTTGTAAAGTAAAATCCAATGTATTTACTAAACCATTTATTTCGCTGACTGAAGTATTTACTATGGAACCACCAGGTCTATTAAATTCGTCAATTTTTATAGAACTACGTTGATAACAATTAGACATATCAATTATATTGGCAATCTCTCTGCGATATATTTTTAATGGATTAGGTAAGAAAAAGTTAGGGTGAGTAGTTAGATTGCCAACAAATTTTCCTTTCTTATACACTGAATTTGTTACAGTTGAACCAGTAACATTACCACTATTCTTTTTTATAGAAGATGTGATTTGCGTAAATGTTTTACCTTTCCAAGATATAATAGGAACATGCGCCAATGCGATTTCATTTACATTTAAAAATTGCGACATTATAATAATATACTATACTATATTATTATATTTATTAATAAAAACAAGATAAATATAATAATTGAATTATTGTAGCCAATGAATATAAGTATAGATCTACCAAAGATAACGTTGCCTAATGTGTATTTTCTGGATAAAAAGACAAATATTATAATGGACGGGAACTTCACCAAAATAATATATTCTAATAATTGTTTTACAATGAACGGACTATACATTCTTTTTCCTATAGAGGTTTTTAATATTGAAAAAATAGGTAGTAAGGTTTTATTAAAGTTTAATCCTTACCAATCAGGTAACCTTTCTGTTATACAGGAGTTTTCAAAACTGGAGTCTCGTATTCTTGAATATTATAAGAATATATATAAATGCAAATCAAAAAATTCTATGGTTTTATCCAAACAGTTATATAGTGGAAGTATGAAATTATATAAGGATTATAATTCACCAGATATTAAAAAAAACAATTTGCAATATATAATAAAAATATCTGGTGTTTGGGAAACCTATGAAGATATAGGATTAACATTTAAACTATTAGAAGTTAGCGAGGGTTACTAGTGTCTACGTTTCTTGAATAATAACACGAGAACATCATTTGAAACAGCGTTTTGTTGTTATTATTATTATTAGCGTATTTATCTAAATTTTCTAGCGCGTGCTCGTCAATTACATAAACTGTGTAAATTTTTTTACCAATCATTGACCTAGAAACAAAGCAATCTGTATTAGATTTCATATAACTAGATATAGTTATAAATTTATGTAAAGGAATCGTATGAATAAGTTCTTTATTTATATTACAAATAGCCACATTATATAGTCTAGGGACGTAGGATATTCCGACTGGAGGAATAACGTCAATATTTTTTTCAGTAGAGAACTCTGGATAAACTGCGTTGTAAATAGATATGTAAAGGTCTTCTAATGATTTATCATTGCTTATTGAAATGTCTAGTTTTCTATTAAACAAGTGTAATTTAAAATTAATAATTTCTGGTTTATTGCTCTTTCTTGGATTATTTCCATTGAAAGAATTGGTTGATTGTCTATACACGTCGTAATATTCAATCATTTTGGTAAATTCTTGAGTTGTTTAACAATAATTAAAAAAGTTATTGTTAAATCAATTTTTTAATCGTAAACTTTTAATCGTAAACTTTTAATCGTAAACTTTTAATCGTAAACTTTTAATCGTAAACTTATAGTCTTAAGCTCATCATTGAGCCTCTGCGACCACGAGCTTGAACTGGATTCAAATTAAATGGTCTATTTCCTTTACGTAAGTCATACAATTGATTTCCAGAAGGATTGTTATCAACTTCTGTTTTAAATTGAGTAACATTTATAAATCTGGTTGAATCATCAATATTGTATACAACTTGGTGAATTGACGAGAAACCTTCAGATGTGTAATTAATGTATCTATTAAATTCATCGCGGTTAATAATGCGATTCAAGTTTTCGTTTAATTGGAGAATATTTTGGTCACCAATCTTAAAGAATGTTGACCTATCAATGGTTAATCCATATTTTAGCGCACGAATTTGCAACATATTATCTTCATAACCCCATGCCCAGAAATTAGGATAGCCAAGTGTTTTCTCAAAATCAGAACCTTTAATAGATACAATTCCACCTAATGTATTTTCCTGTCCATAGAAATGTTTAATTGTTCCAACTTCAGTATTGTAATTTAATAAATTCTTTTTACGAGGCATAGTATCTACGTCATTAAAAACAAATGTAAAGTCTTGGTAATGTTTGGGATACTTTTCCTTCATAGCCAAAAATCCTATATTTTTCATAGCACCACGATTAAAGTCACGGGCATCGCATTGCTGGACAAAGTAAATCTTGTAATCAGTTGAAGGAATATCTTCCAAAATAGTAGGCATAACATTATCAAATACTTGTTTTTGTTCCACTCTGTTTCTGAAGGGTACAATAAATACTAACTTAGGAATAGGTCCAAAGGCTGCTAATTCAGCTTGCTCTTTTTCATAAGCTGCTTGTTTAACAGCTTGATCAATAGCTTCTTTCTCGGCGGCTTCTTTGGCTGCTTGTTCAAAAGCGGCTTGCTTCGCAGCTTGCTCGGCTTGTTCCTTTTCCGCGGCAGCTTTCTCAGCTTGTGCCTTTTCCGCAGAAGCCTTTTCCGCGGCAGCTTTCTCAGCGGCAGCCTTTTCCGCGGCAGCTTTCTCAGCAGCAGCTTTCTCAGCAGCAGCTTTCTCAGCAGCAGCTTTCTCAGCAGCAGCCTTTTCCGCGGCAGCTTTCTCAGCAGCAGCCTTTTCCGCGGCAGCTTTCTCAGCAGCCGCCTTTTCCGCGGCAGCTTTCTCAGCAGCCGCCTTTTCCGCGGCAGCTTTCTCAGCGGCAGCTTTCTCAGCGGCAGCTTTCTCAGCGGCAGCCTTTTCCGCAGCAGCTTTCTCAGCAGCAGCCTTTTCCGCAGCAGCTTTCTCAGCGGCCGCTTTCGCTTGCGCTTCAGCTTGTGCCTTTTCAGCGGCAGCTTTCTCAGCAGCAGCTTGTTCAGCGGCCGCTTGTGCTTCTTGAGCAGCAACTTGAGCCGCCTGTGCATCAGCAGCAGCCAATTGTTCTTCAGTTAAGTTTTCATTAGTGGGCTCCTGTTCCATTAAAAATTATATACTATAACCCCATAAAAAATGAGAATAAACTCCTAAAATATATTTATGCATACTTTTTTAGAATAGCAGAAGGTAGTAAAGTCTCTCTTAATATTTCTAATTTTTTGAAACATTTATTAATCGTAACTTCACTGACACCACACACTGTTTTAATCTCCTGCTTGGTAATATTCATCTGACAATTTTGAGCAACAAAGTATACAATACCAGCAGCAATCGCATGTGGAATATTATCAGTAATAATATTATTCTTTTCTATCTTGTTAGCAACAAATTTAGATAACATAGTAAGCTCTTGATTAAAGTTCAAACGACTGCAATAACGCTCAATGAAAGAGCTTGGAAGTGTAAAGCATAAATCAGTCTGTAATGAAGGCTCTATGTTACGTTCAATGTTATGAAGGATATTTACAGCCATAGAACAGCCAGTAGTTGCACTAGTCTTATCAAGATGGAATATCTCAGCAATTTCATGAGCTGTCCTTGGACATCCATTTAGTCGGCAGGAAATATAAATTGACGCCGCTTTAATACCGTCGCGATTAATTCCCCTAAACATCTTCTGTTCGGAAATATCTTTATGAATAATCATGGCGTTATCAATGAATATCTTGGGCATACCAGAATTTTGAGCCATAACAGTGATAAACTGGAATTCGTCATAAAGCGCCTTTTCACGATGAGGCATAGATTGCCATTCCGTCCACTTACGAATCTTTTTCATCTCATAGGATGATTTTGTATTGCATAAAACTTTACAACCAAAAGACGATTCCACTAAAAGTGGATTTATTGCGTTTCCGCAACGGGTAGGGTCATTTGTGTTTTTATCATCTGCTCCATAAAATCTCCACTCAGGTGAATAGTCTAAAATATCTTTGTAAATAACACCACACTCTGTATTTACACATGTTGGGAAACCATTCTCCATAATCATAAGACTGGATTTACATAAATTGCATAAGTCTAATTCGGTTTGTTCCGAATAAACACATTCAATATTAGAAGGGTCAGCCTTAATAACAATCTCTTTCTTATCAGCATCAAATATATCCCATAATTTAGATTTATCTGTATTAGATAATTCAATCTTCTTCTTCTTGGTTTTGGTATGGGTTTTGGGAGCCAGTTGAATTACAGAATCTGATGAGGACATTTTTAGATTTTCATCAGATATAATTTTTGGAAGTTTTACCGTAATAAATATTTTCTCTTTGGATATCATTCTTTCGTTATTAACTCTTAATAAATATTGTTTATCTCATTAATTAAATCAATTTTTTGAAGGGTACCGACATGCGAAGCTTTCATTACCCCCACTTTCATTTTACCTATTTCGCATGTAGTATTTAGTGAATAAAAAAATTATTGTAATAATATTAGTTATTTTTTTATTGAAATTCGTATTTGTTATTGCTTGATAGTTTGCAACATTTTATACATATCAACATAATGTCCTGTGTATTTGGTAGTTTCGTCAATTGTAATCAAGAAATCTGTCAACATTGTTATCAGTTCCAAACCGCTAACAGATTCGGTTTCAGCTTGAACATCAATTTGAATTAGAGTTTCCTGTCGTTTTTCTGAAGAAACCTCCTCAATAAGCACTTGAGTATCTAGTAGACCAATAGACTCATCATCTCGTGATTCAGATGAGTCATTAATTGACTCAGAGTCACCTTCACCTTCACCTTCACATACACCTTCAACTTCACCTTCAGGTTCGTTCTCTGATTCATTTTGTTCATCAGCTAAGGTAGCCTTGTGTTCTGTAATCCTGTTGTTGATGTAGTTTTTAATCTGGTTAAATTTACGGTTCTTAAACTCAATCATGATCCTCAATAATGGAGTGGGAAGGATCTTGCTGTGTTGAGTCTTGACTTCCTGTATACCCATGCAAATATCAATTGGGTTGTCCTGACAGGATATTGTGTTGTATGAAAGCTCTGTGCGAAGATCTTTCATTTTGATGGTTTCAATGGGCGAAGCTCTAAATAGTGATTTTCCATCCAAATGATGCCACATTATTGCCTGTTTGTTTCTTATCAAAACAGATCGGCACATGTCATCCTTGAGATGTGTAATGTTTCCCTGCTCCATCCTCAAGAAGTCTTGATCGTAATCACATAGAATGCTACTCTGTCTATCAAAGGGATTGAGAGTCTCTGCCACATTGTTTTCGTTAAAGAAGTCGTCACACTTTCTCATCCCAATGGTAAACTGGTAAAAGCCTATGCGCTTCCAGTTCCTCATATTATCCCTAACAACACCAGAACTGTGTGAAACCCCCCTACCATGTTTTGGGTATTCATGATATTCACCATCGGCATGTTCTTGGAATAGATAGCGGTGTTCACGCTTGTTGTCTATGTAGTGGTAAATAAAGATCTTATCAAATCCAAGATAGTATTCGTGCGATGCGCCACCAAAGTAATCATACATATCAAGTTGGCAAGTTCGTTGATTATCTTTATAAGAGAAGTTAACGTCATGCTTACCAAAGATGAACTCTACCCTCTCTTCCATTTTTAAATAAAATCTTTTTTCATTAAATTGTTCATCCAAAGCATCATGAAGGGTTTCGCTATAGTTAAACACGATGGTTGTGCCTGTAGTCTCGCCCTTCCTTTCCAAGATGTACTCCTGAACCTCAGTAGATGACATTTCTAGGATCTGAATCATACCAGTGTACTTGTATGTCCTTGCAATTTCACCCCATGGACATACAGCCTTAATGTAGTTACCATTTTCCATATGAGTGAAAATGGTAACTGTAGTAGCAGTGCGAATAGTTCCATCAGTAGATGACAAAATGAAGGCCGCCGCTTTTCCACCAATACCTGATACTCCCATTGAGATATTGTTTCCGTGGTTTTCGGAATACATACTATGCATACGAGTAAGTTTTTCGCGATTCATCCCATCACCATTGTCAATGAACCTGATATTTCCATTCTGAGAAATAGGCTCGGTTACTTCAACTCTGATTTCAGTTGCATTTGCGTCAATGCTGTTCGCATAAAGTTCAGTCGTGCACTTCTTAGTAGTGAAGCCTTTGCGAAACTGATTAATAATAAACCCACGTTCGTTAATGTCGCCTGCAGTTCCGAGTACAGCAGCACCTGCTACAAGTACAGTACCAACAACTCCTAGAGCAGCGACGGCAGTTACAGGGCGAGAAGAACTCATTTTAATGAAGACAATTCAATGTTAGTTTTAATTAGATTCAACTAGTTAAACATGTGTTCAATTTTTTATGGGTTGCAAAAAGTTTCCTGTTATAACTCAAAAAGTAACCTTTTTCTCTAATTTCTCAAACATCTCTGGATCATATACTAAATTGCCAGTAGGTTTGTATTGATTAATAGGTTTATACTCGCGTTTTTCTTTTCCAACAGGGTTATTTTTATCATTTAATATTCGGGAATTAGGGTCACTATTATCAACATCGCCCTCTTTCTCAATGATGTTACCTTTTTCATCAATAATTTTACCAGTTTTCTTTTTAATTTCGCTGCGGACATAAGAAGGAATCCAATTTGCCCAAGATACAAAAAGAGTATTTGGATGAACATAGCGAACATCAAAGCCATTATCTTGTATATTTTTAACTAAATAACCTATACAATCACCTTGGTCATAAATAGGCTCACCAAATATGTATTCAGGAACAGTGAACCAAATATGCTTATCATCTAAACGGTTTCTAGATGTAAACACAATACGACGTTGAACACGATTTAATATTTTATTAAATATAGCTAGTTGTTTCAAATCTTTTTGTTGTTTCTTATAATAGAGGTCATCAATATTAATTTTGCCTACAAATTCTTCGTCGTCTACGGTTAAAAAACAAGACATATATAGTTTACGTAAAGAAAAAATATAGAAAAAAGACGTAAATATTTAATAGTATGGATGAATCTATAGAAAATAACGATGTCTCTGAACCATCAATAAAACATATTGTAATAGCGGGTGGTGGAGCTACTGGGTTAACATATTATGGAATATTAAGAGAAACAAATAACCAGGGTTTATGGAAGCACGAAGATATAAAAAGTATTTATGGTACGTCTGTTGGTGCATTATTGGCAGTTATATTATGTTTAAACTATGATTGGACTACATTAGATGATTATTTAATAAAGCGGCCATGGCATAATGTTTATAAGTTTAATATGTTCTCTATAATAGAATCCTACCATAAACGAGGTATTTTTGATATTAAAGTATTAGAAGAAACATTTTCACCTTTATTTAAAGGAAAAGATATTTCAATGGATATTACATTGAAAGAATTTTATGAATTAACAAATATTGAATTTCATGTATTTGCTACAGAGTTAACTTCAAATGAATTAATAGATTTTTCATATAAGACACATCCAGATTGGAAAGTACTTGAAGTTGTTTACAGCTCAGCATGTTTGCCTATAATGTTTTCACCTTATTTTAAAGAAAGTGGACGATATTGTGATGGCGGAGTTATAGAAAACTATTCATTAGACAAATGCATAAATAATGGTGCAAATCCTAATGAAATATTAGGATTGCGTAAGGAAAATATGACAACGAATAAAAATTCAATGGATGAAACCTCGTCGTTAATAGATTTTATAAACACATTGTTTAACATTTACACCAGTAAACTCTTACTTTTAAACAAAACCATAAACATTCCAAATGAATATGTTGTTTATTCTGAGCAAACATCATTATATAGTATGAGTAACTTATTAAGTAATATGGAAGAAAGAATTAAGTTAATAAATCTTGGTGTTGAAATGGTAACCAAATGAAACGTTTGATTACTCGTATGGGAATTTACTAAGTTCTTCTAGAATTTGGATTTTTATATCGTCAGATAATTTTTCAAGACATTTTGTTTTAAACTCCATGACCTTGTTCTTTAATTCTGACGAAATATTAATAAATTGCGTTTTACTGTATTCACCAGATAATAAATCGGCGTTTTCTTTTAAAAACGTATTTAAATCATCAAATAGTTTATTTAAAATTCTATTATCAGAAATAAAATCATCTATTACTGTTTCAGGAATAAGAGTTAATTTGGATAATAAAAGGGGAACTATATTAAGGTCATTCTTATCAGATTTTTTAATATCGGTAAATACTTGATGAACGTAAGGAATTAATATTCCTAATATGTCATTTAACCATGATTTTGACCATTGTCCTTTAAAATAAGAAGAAAGTGTGTTGTTTAAAGCAGTAACATTAAATCCTATAGATAAAATAGGTACGTAAAAATTGCCAATATAAGTTGTTTGTTTTTCAATATCAATCTCTTGTTGTTTTAAATCTGTACTTGACTCTGCTCCAATAGATGATACAAAACCGCGAACAGAATCAATAATAAGTTTAAACACGAACTCAGCAACATCTCTTTTAGTTTCAATACCACAAATATCTGATTTATTCTTCCATTTATCACAGTAGGCTCTTTTGATTTCAAGATAACTTATATCTAAATTATTAAAAAGGTTCCATATAAACGTTCCTTGTCTTTTAAAATATTTGGGTTTTTCAATATTATATTTGTCAGTTAGTACGTTATATGTTATCTTTAGTCTATCTTCTAGATTACTATTAATATCGCTGGCTTCAATGGCTTCTATGGTTTTATCAATACTAGTCTTACCTTTTGTTACAACAGTAGATAAAATAGATGCTGTAATTCCAAAAGGCTTTGTTTTATTAATTTTACTTTTGTTGTATGCTTCCACAACAGTTATAAGTGCTTGTTTTTTTATATATAAAACCTGGCCGTCTTGAATTTTTTTACGCAATTTAAGTGTTGGTTCGCGCCATGCACCAGTAGCTACTTCACTAAATCTTTCTTTTTCAGTAGGATTTAGTGTTACTGATTTTTTTGGCGAAGCAACTCTTTTTCCAGGTGAAGCAACTCTTTTTCCAGGTGAAGCAACTATTTTTCCAGGCGAAGCAACTCTTTTTCCAGGCGAAGCAACTAATTTTCCAGGCGAAGCAACTAATTTTCCACTACGAACAGATGCTGGAACAAATACATTTGGATTTATTTTATATTCATCAGTAACATTACCAGCAATATCAGTAAATAAATTTTCCTTAGCTTGTCTTAATGTTGCCTGAGTAATTTTTTTAGCAGCAGCTCTTCTTGCGAAATCACCTATTTTTTTAGCGGCTTGAGCAAATTTATTACCACCTTTTTTAGAATAATTTTTCCTAGTTTTATTATTATTTCTTTCTTTTTTAATGGATTTCATATAAAGTATGGTTACATATTTATATAAAATTAATTTAACATAGTATTTACAAACTTTTCTAAAGAACTAGCTGTAATTTTGGATTCAAAATCAATTGTGGTATTGTCCTTTATTAATTTAATAGTAGGATAAGAGTCTATATTATATTTGTTAATTATTTCTGTAATATCACTAGTCTCTTTGGTGCAGTCTTTGTCTACACATTTAATACGATATCCATTAATCTCTTTTTTATCGTATTTTGATACAAAATTCTTCCATTCAGGAAGAGCCTTCTTGCAATGGGGGCACCAATCTACATGGAAAAAATAAACAACTGCGTCTTTATTACGACGGTTTGCGTTGGCTACATCAGAAAATTTATTTTTTTGTTGTGCTTGAAACCCATTATATGCATAAACACCAATGGTAAAAAATATTATAAAAATAGTCAATGCTAAAATATAGTAATAGTAAGGACGAATATATTTTGTGATAACTTCAATAAGACCAGCCATTTTATATATTGTAAATATATTTTTAATATAACAATTCGCCGAATAACGCTAAATGTATTATTTAGAAGACATTATTTTATAATGCTAGTATAAAGAGTAATATTCGTTTAAAGTCACATGTCCAAACACGATACAATAAAGTTAACCACAGTATATTCAGAAGATGATTATCATAGTAACGATGGGATGTTAACAGGTGTATGGGGTCCTGCAATGTGGCATTATTTACATACAATGAGTTTTAACTATCCTGTTCATCCAACGAAAGAGAATAAAGATCATTATCGTGAGTTTGTTCTAAATTTACAAAATGTTTTGCCATGTGGTAAATGTCGTAAAAATCTGGTGAAGAACTTTAAGAAATTACCATTAACAGTTGAACGGATGGAATCGCGCAAAACCTTTTCAAAATATATATATGACCTACATGAAGTTGTAAATAAAATGTTAGGTAAAAAATCTGGCCTAACATTTGAAATGGTTAGAGAAAGATATGAACATTTCCGTGCTAGGTGTGCGAAATCAAATAAAAAATTAAATAAAAAATTAAATAAGACAATGAGAAAGGTATGGTTCGCAAAGAAAATAACGTTTATAAAGGAGAAAGGATGCACAGTACCACTTTATGGTGAAAAATCCAAATGCATATTAAAAATAGTACCCGATGATACCAAATGCGACACACTTGAGATAGATAATAGATGTTTAAAGAAACCAATAAAAATAGAAGACAATGTTTAGTAAAAATGTATTTATGATTCAAATGATAACATAAATATATTAAACTTATATATAAGAATATAATAAATGAGTAATCCAATAAAATCAGAGACATATATTTCAGATTTATCGTTGAATGGTCCAACAGCAAATACATTAGACGATGATATTAATGGGAAGAAAAAAAGAATCATACAGTTTTGGAGTGAGAACCCAAATATTTTATTTGACCAAAGGTATATTTTTGAATTTTTTCCAATAGAAACAATGTCGTATAACCAAAAATTAAATGCTGTAACAAGAACCATAATCATATTAACTATTTTAGGATTTATATTTTCACAAAATCTTCGTATTTTACTCATTGGATTAATTACTATGGGTGTTATTTTCATTATGCATTATTATCACACTATTGAGAAATCCAAAGTAGATAGCAAGAAAGAAGGTTTTATTAGTCCAAACGCAGTAGATTATATGGCTAACAACAACATGCCAATTCGGGATGATTTATTCCAAGAACCAGATTCTAGTAATCCTTTCTCAAACGTATTAATTTCTGATTACGATTATAATCCTAACAAGAAACCTGCTCCTCCAGCATTTAACGAAAATATAAACGCGAAGATTTTAAAGGAAGCTAAACAATTAGTAGTTGATGCAAACCCAGACCAGCCTGATATAGCCGATAAATTATTTAAAGATTTAGGAGAAAATTTGGTATTTGAACAATCTATGAGACAGTTTAGCTCTAATCCATCCACTACTATACCAAATGACCAGGGTGCATTTGCTGAATTTTGCTATGGCAGTATGATTTCATGCAAGGAAGGAAATAACTTTGCATGCGCGAGAAATATGTCGCATTATACACTCTATTAAGAGGGAACCAATGGTTCCCCCTCCTTTATTATGTATATTTTAGTATAACAATTAATAAAAAAAATTAATTGTTATAATATTTCCTTCTCTTACTATAATATAAATAGATTTTCATAAAATGGCATACGTTGGAAATTACATGTTTAATAATATGGGTCACCTTGGCCATGATTCAGTAGACGAAACTCAACGTAACGTTTCCAACACACGTTTCGCCAACTGGACCTTATCAAACTATTTTAGCGGAACATTATCAGATAGCCATGTTCAATTCGCCACACAAATGCCCACTGTTATGTTTAGCGGTACTTCAAATGGACCTGGATTAAACGGTGGATTAGTAGATATTGATTCAGCTTTATTATTAAAGACAGAGGGTGAGCGTCCTTTGGAGAAACTTAGTTTAGTAGAACGCCCATTTTTAACAGTTCCCTATTTAGGAAGAGGAAGTTGCGACCCTACACTTGAATCTCAATTGATTCAGGGTGAGTTGGTTCACGATAAGAAGAGCGTTTCCACTATTATGGAGAAATCTTTCTCTAAGTATGCACTTTTTCCTTTAGATTCAAAGGCTGAGGAATATGTTAATAATCCTGCGAACACTGTTCAAGAGGCTGCTTTAGATGGCTGGGTGCGTGGTGGTGTATTAACACGCAATATGTCTAATGATGAGAAATTCAAGCAAAATAACAGACCTAGTGGGGCCTATTAAGTTAAATAAAATAACATAAAATAGATGTTTATGTTATTAAAAATGAAATTAATCATATTTGTCCATACATGCACCCAATATGAATATTCACGTGCCAAACTAATAGAAGCAACGTGGGGGGATGAACCAGACATAGTATTTATTACAGATAATCCCAATAGCACATTAAAAAACCATATTTATATCGGACCATACGAGAAAGGTTTCACTTATCATCCTATGAGTTTATACAAAATGTTCTATTATTTCATTGAAAATTATTATGATTATGATTGGTTTATGATAATAGATGACGATGCGTATTTATATATAGAAAAATTAAAACAATATTTATCTTTTTTTAATAAAGATGAACCCTATATGATAGGGGATTTCTTGAATTGGATAAAATATAATCCGAAATACTGCAATGATTATAATTCATGGGTTTCGGGTGGTCCAGGTATTGTATTTACACGTAGTAGCATAATAAAGTTTATTCACCTAATGATGACAAAGGAAGTGCGAGAGGCAAACCACGATAAATGGTTACAGAACTTATTTGAAGAATCAGATAAAAGTATTCGGCGTGTAGATTGTCCTGGGTTTCACCAATATGGTGCAAAGGAACTATTAGATAAATGTTCAAAAGACAACAATAATATTATTTCTGTCCATTTAGAGAGAAATATGGAATTATTATTTGAATTCTATAATAAACGAATATAAACAGTTTTACTTTTATTACGTAATGACCTTATACGAACGGTTATCAGGTAAGCCAATTATTTACGATAACAATAAAGGTTATCGTCAATGTTTGCGTGAATTGTTTGAAATGAATCAAGCTAATTATCAAGAAAAAATCAATGAAATACGATCACGTGAAGAATTAGATGAAGAAACAGAAGATGAAGTTTCTTACGATGATTCTGCTGCAAAGAAATTTATGGATGAAATATACGAGCAAACAAAAGATAATGCTCTATTGAAAGCCATCTACAAAATAGCAGCTGGTAAATTTTTATCAGAAGATGAATCTATTGGTCTAGTAGTATTGTTTTCTTATGATTTTATGTCGTCATTTATGGCATGTTTAGTAGATTATTTTAAATCACCAGACAGTTTTAATAGCAATAATAATAATTACATTTTCTTATTGAAAAAAATATCATAAGAAGATATATAATGTCATCCACACGTAGTAGAAACACAACAGGTAATTATAGCGCAGAACAAAATATTAACAATAACAACGTTGACTATTTTATTAACAAAGGATATTCTTATGGTCAACCATTAACAAGTTATTTACCTGGTAATGGATTATTGCAAGGAAGAGTTGCATCTGAGAATTTATCATACAACAGCGTAGACATTGAGACACAATTGTTTGGAATCGGATCTACGAATTTAGTAACACCAAAGACTAATCAAAGTCCAGAAATAAAATCATTGCAAAGTTTATCTATTATTGAGAAATTACCAGTAATTGTTCCTGAGCCGCTTACTATTCAGGCAAATCAACGCCCTTATTATTTAAATTAAAGGAACCTTCGTCTGATATCAATGAATAGTAATTTTTTGCTGTAAATCTGCTTACAGACTGAGGTTTGTTTTTGAAAGTTATGTTTTTCATATGCGTTTTTGGTTTCCGATTATTTAAATCAATTTGAGAAAGAATTAATGGTTTTTCAACAGGCTCAGTTTCTTGTTGAATAACATTACCTGAAGGTTCCTCCTCTGTAACTGAAGAATTATTATTTGATAATAAAGATATAATTTGTTGTTTTAGATACTCATTGTTATAATCATTATCAGATGGATTAGGTAATTCCTTTAAGTTTTCAAATAAAATAGACAAATAATTGGGTAAAGTTTCAAATGTTCCATCTTCGTTTATTTCCATAGGCACCTTTATGTGTGCCATAATATATTTTTTATTATTAGCATACATTTATGTATCTAAATACAAAAACCCTTTTGTATTTATATAACTTTTACAGATTAGTCATTATTAGAGGGTTGGTTGTCATATGCACAATCATCATTCATCGAAGCTACTGGATTACCTTTATTAGCTTCAATACAATCTTGATTTTCTTTATCATTCCGAACAAAAACTTCTTCTTCATGAATTGTAGGGTCTCTAGCTGACGGTATAAATTTACTCAATGATGACCACGTACTACGTATCGCCAACATTGCATCATCCTTTAAATTAAATTTAGGTTTAGATAATGGTACATTCTGTGATAAATTTAAAATAATATCAAGAATATCAATTATTAAACTATCTGTTGGGTCACCTTTGATTGTTAGTTTACTACCAAACATAGAACTTTTAGCATCAGTGCCTTTATTTTTATCTTTATTTGATAATGCTTTTAAAACACTTACAATAAGCTTAGCTAATCCATCATCTGGTGCACCGCCTTTTATAAAATGTTTATCCACATTAGGTTTTCCCAATCCTTTTAATATACTTGTAATATGGGTTGCTAATTCTTCATTGTTTTTGGTAGTGGCAATAATAGGAACAGCAGACATTATCTATATAACACCGATAAAAAAATACTATATAATATACTCTATTTATCTAAGTATTTATTCACTACAAAACAATGCGCACATATTTTCTGCTTCTAAATTAACCGTGGGTTTCTCAAACAATTTCATAATCATATCATCATCACGGAATCGGATTGTATAATCTTGCTGAATATTATTACGACCAATACGACCCATCGCCTGCAAAGTCTTCTGCTGCGTCATCCTCGTCAAATCCTTACCAATAAATCCATGACAGAATTGATAATTCGTACCATAAACATAGTCAGTGGAAGCAATAATAATGAATAGCTGTTGCTGTGTAGCAAGCATCTTCATAATCTCCATATATTCAATGCTTTTGATATCTGTAAACATACCGATACCAAGCAACAACAAGACCTTCAAATTATTCTCAATATCCAGCATCATGATGGCTTTCGCAACCTCTTCGCCAATATTCGCAACGAAAGAATTCTCTCTGACTTCTCCTAAAGGGGCCCATATTTGTTGATGTGGTTTGCTATTCGGAACATACATCGGGTCCAAAGATACCAATCGGATTTCCTTGCGAAGCTTATTTATTTCATCCATCATTTTCTCTGATTCTTTACATAGTCTTCCACTTTCTCTAGCAGAATCATTGCCTTTTCCTGACTTACCTTTGCCCTTACGCAAATCTGCTGCGGCAGCACCTGAAGAGTCCGACGTCTTTGACTCCTTGAGCTCAATCATCTCCTCTAGCTTCTCTATCTGCTTAATAAACTCACCATTTTTAATAATCTTTGTCATAATGTTTTGAAAGACAGTTGGTGAAATATTGGATTGTTGTATATAGAAGCTTCCAATCTTACTAACATCATCTGCCAAGAAGATAGTTGGACCATCTGTCAAGGTATACGCATCTGAAGTCGTAAGAAGAATTCCAGATGCAGCAGACGGCTTGGTTTGCATGTTTAGAGGCGTTGGTGGGATACAGACACTGCTCGTTCTTGTCAAAGCATTATTTGGCGGTTGACTAGGCAAGTCCAAACTCTTTATTTTTTTCATATCGTCATTTGTAGACGAACCGTACTTCCGCTTTCTAGAGCCATTAATAAATCCATAAATGGTTGCCCACTCTTCTGCACTATTTAGATGCATAAGCATATTCAAATAATATTCCTTCAGACTATTCATTGTGATGTCGGTAATATTTTGAGCGAAATAGCAATCAATAGAATATGCCTCGTTCACATAACCACCCGCATTGATATATTCCACAAATCTGATAATCTCACGGAGGTCAAAATACCGCAACAACGTCTTGTTTTCTATACAATATTTCACACAATTTACCATCTGGTCATAATTTTGGTAAAGGAAATGTGGCAGAACACAATAACCATCCTTGTTCAGTATAGGAATAGATTTCCTGCAATCAAAGCTAGTAATCGTATGGATTTCAGCATTATCAAATTTGCCACGGAAATCATCAAATACTGGTCTCAATTCATCGCCAGTAGGCAATGTAGCACAAGATAGAATAAAAGTAGGAATCTTATTTTCTTGCCAATTCGTCTTTATTACCGCATGAAGAGGGTGTTGTTCATAATCTAATGTAATTGTGGGTTCATCCCAATATGTGATTATCTTATCAGCAGGATTAAATGCTAGCATATAATGCATCGCAGTGACATAAGATTTAACGTCACAAATCATAATCTCAACATTATCACCTACGCTATTGTCTACTTTGCCAATTCCACCCGAACGCCTATTCTTGGTATAATTTATAGCAGAGAAGTAGTGGAGACGGATATCCGATGCGGTCTCGCAACCAAATGCAAAAGCAACCTTTTTCTCAACTGAAATTGCGGATTTGGCAAGTGCAAGACCAATGTGCCTGGCAACACATACAAAGATAATGCGATAATTTTCTGATAGTCCGATAGGTGACAGAGTTTTTCCAGTACCCGTCGGTGCAGTATATAGAATAAGTTTTGACACAGGGACTTCGCTGGGTCTGCAAATAGTAAATAGTTCCTTTTGATGTTTAAATAGAGTTTTGTCTTCATACTTAAGAAGATATTGATTTTTTTCTATGAACTCATAAGAATTTGTAATGATTTCACTAGTTTTCGTAAAACTATTCGCATGAGCAATTGTTTCATCAATAACACTCATTACGTGCTTGTTGACGTGAGAGATAGTGGCCTTTTTTAGTTGTAGGAGAGTATAAAGATAAAATGCGTATTTTTGTTTTTGTTTTGATATTTGACGGACCAACTCTTTCCATAGGTCAAGAATTAGAAACTCGTAAATGATTGACCGACTGACCTTGATATTATTGTCCATGTTTTGGATACGAATATTGTCTGCACTTTTTAGGGTTTTTAGCTCTGTCCCAGCGAGAGGATTAGAAACAATAGGCATGTTGTTACCGTACTTTTTAATGGTTTCTTGTATAAATTCTTCAAAGTACCTTTTGTATAATAGATATTCAATCTCTGGCGTTTTGTCCATTTTTATATAGGAAAACAACGACAGGGTTTCATTAGAATGAATATTTACATCTGAAAATCCTTGCATAATCATTTCAAGAATCTTCTTTTCATCAGGCGAAACAGGAATCTCAATGTTTTCCCATTCTGCTCTAGTAAGTTTATCCTGAGAAAAGTCCATTTTGCTAACTGGTTTTGTGTTTATTGAATATTATAAACCAGATTATAATATTCAATTTTTTCAGGGCAAACCTAAAATCTATGCGGGTCGGTTTCCCTTACCTTTTCCTTTTTTATAATCTGTCTTCTTCATTATCAGGATTAATAAAACTATCAAATGCATTAAACAGTGTGGTTGCCAAACTAGGATGTTCTTGTTGCTCACTCAAACTATTCACGCTGTTCAAACTGTTCGCGCTGATAAAACTGTTCGCACTGTTCAAACTGTTCGCACTCATAAAACTTTTTATTCGTTTACTGTAATCACCGCCCTCATACATTTCATCATCATTTCTGCTTTTAAAATAATCCACGATACCTGTTAACAAATTATCTGGACATTTGCTAGTAGGTATTATTATTCCATTTTCATCTCTAGTAATATGGCTGGTTGGGTTGTAGTGATTATCTACTAATATTTTCCAACGGTTCCCATAATTACGATTTTTCTTAGACCCATGATAATAATGTCTTATTACACCAGGAACATATCCAACGCGTAATAATTTGGTTTTCTTCTCAAATTCAAAGATGGAATTTATGTATTCTTCAGTATACTGTTCATTAATAGCGTATTTGGCTTTTTGTATTATAGAAAGTGCCATTATGTTGTCACCAGACCCCAAAATAGCGGCTTCATATAAACCACCAATGCGTTCATAAGTTTTACGTGTGCATGCCCATGCATAACCAGGATGCCAAAAGTTAACAGGTTTCTTACTATAAGGTAATTGTTTTGAATATTGAAAACCAAAGCTAGGGAATACATTCATAGCTTCTCCTTGTTGATTCATATCTACGCAATGGCTAAAAAGTTGCACTATATCCTTAGATCCATTTAATATTTTTAACGTATCTAAGGCCCATGTAGGACTTTCAAATTCAACATCAGCATCTATCCAAGCAACAGCTTTCCAATCTGCTGGCAAAAGTTTCCTTATTCCAACATTAATCATGTTTTCTTTATGCCATAGAGGATGTTCTGTGCGAATTTGGAGATGATTTTTATTATTTGAATCTGTCACAAAAAAACGTTGCTTACCATACGCGAGTTCAACAATATATAAATTAATATTAGATTCTTCTAATTCCATGCGCTGAACAAATTCTTTCAATAAAATATATCTACGAGCAAATAAGCAGGGATTAGATACAACAATAATAACGTTTAGTTTTTTTTCAATTGGTTCGTTATTTGCAATTGCATCTTTGATAACATTTCTGCGGTATTGTATGTTATCAATTTCTATATTGTTTACAACTGTCATTACTAAATATAGAATACTAATATATTAATATAATAATCTTTATATTAATAAAACAATTAAAAATACAATACTAACTAATTACAACATGTTCGGTGGGTTTTTCAATAGTCCCATTAAAAAGGCTACGTTTGAAGATATACAGCATGCAATAAAAAATAAAGAAAGATATATATTGATAAATACAATGCCAGTTGATGAGCAGGCTTGTTTAATTACAAATACGATTGCGTATAGTATGGAAGAAAGTGTGATTAATGAGTTTTTAAATCAATATGCATTGCGAGATAAAATTATCATAGTTTATGGTAAAAACACAAACGATGATACAGTGGAGAAAAAATATAGACAATTTATTTCATTAGGTTTTATTGAGGTATATATGTATTTGGGAGGTATGTTTGAATGGATGCTTTTACAAGATATTTATGGTAGGGACGAATTTCCGACCACAACTAAGGTTCTTGATATATTAAAGTATAAGCCTAAACGGACAATGTACTAATGTACTAATGTACTAATGTACTCATTTATTGTGGTGTGTATGCGTCATAACCAAACCCACTTACAGAGCCACCTGGTTGTCCTACTCCTCCTGGTGGGCCTACATCACCAACTCTACCATTAGGTCCTACAGAACCGACAGGTCCAGTCATACCAGGGTCACCCTTATCTCCTTTATCACCCTTATCACCTTGTGCTCCAGTTAGTCCAGCAGGTCCTATTGTTCCAGGTGCTCCGACTTCGCCTGCTTTTCCTGCTATACCTTCAGGTCCTAATGGTCCAGCTGGTCCAGGGTCACCAGTAGAACCTTTTTCTCCTTGTATACCTTTCTCACCTTGTATTCCTTGTTCGCCTTTAGGTCCTTCGGGTCCAATGGGTCCAGCTGGGCCTTGAGCACCAACGGGTCCAGCAGGTCCTTCAGGACCGATTTGTCCAGGAGTGCCAGGGGATCCATTTGGACCAGGACCACCAACAGGTCCAGCTGGTCCTTCTGGTCCAGGATCTCCTTTACTACCAGGTGGACCATTAGGTCCAGGAACTGATACACCAGACCCACCTGGTTTTCCTTCAGCACCCTGTGGACCTGGAGGTCCATCACCGCCCTTTTCTCCAGGGGATCCTGGTGGTCCTGATGGACCAGGACCTCCATCTTTACCATTTGTGCCGTTTGTACCAGGTGCGCCAGCTGAACCAGGAGACCCTTGCCCTCCAGCTGGTCCAGCAGCTCCAGGGGCTCCATCTTTACCAGTTGGGCCTGGCGGACCGTCTTTTCCTTGAGGACCAGCGATTAATGGAGATTGTTGCACTTTGTCTACCATATTATTAACATCTCCTTGTGTTAAAGCACCATCATATACAGTAAAATTGTTTATTAAAATTCCATTATCTGAGCCATACCAAGGATTACCTATATACATTAATGTGTTATTATCTCTTGCAGCAATATTATTAAAACCTTTATCGCAAACCTTAGTGTTATTGATATAAAAAGTGAATTGATTATCTTTGAAAACAAGCGTTAATAAATATGGATTACCAAAAGAAATGTTTGAAGTAAAGTCCTGTGTGTTTATACCATTATTATTATCATCGGATGTTCTAAAACGAATATGAATATTTGTTGTATTATCTGGGAATATCCACATAGCAGGTATACGACAATGATCAGAATTAGTACTGTCTGTAAAATGAAAGACATTTCTCCATGAACTACTACCACTATTTACTTGAATAAAAAATGATAACGACATAGTTTTATTTATATTACTACTAAAGCCCATATCTCTTACATACTTGTTAAAACCACTTTGTTTTACAGCATACCAATAATTTTTACTATTTGGAAATGTCCATTTTGTAAATGATGGTAAATTTACTGCCGCTGTCATGGTATTGCTGTAAACATTGGAAAACCCTAATTCGTCAAAATTCTCATGAATAGCGGAGAAATAATATTTATAGCATAAATACACCAAAATTAATAAAATCATTATGGTTAATATAAAAATTAAATGTTTATTAGAAATACCAAACATTGTTATTATATTTATACTATAATAACAAAAAATAATTACTTATAAATACTATAATAACTGCTAAAAGTAGTAAAACCTTCTGGTGCTGGTCCTAATGGTCCTAATGACCCTATCGGACCAGGTTGACCAGGTGGACCAGGATTACCTTGAACAGACAAACCAATATCACCTTTATCACCCTTTCCTCCAACAGGACCCCTTTCACCAACGGGACCTATTGTTCCAGGAGCGCCTACTTGACCAGCAGAACCAGCAATTCCTTGTGAACCAACGGGACCAGGCGCACCTATTTCACCAACTTTGCCTTGCTCACCTGTTTTGCCTTCTTCTCCTTTTTTTCCAGTCATACCAGTATATCCAAGTGGTCCTACTGTGCCTTCTGGACCCTGTGCACCAACTGGGCCTACTGGTCCTACAGGTCCCAAAAGACCAGGTGTTCCTGAAACACCTTGTGCACCAGGAGGACCCATGTTACCTTGTGGCCCACCTGGACCTGGGTCACCTTTTTCACCAGTTGGTCCCAATGGACCAATAGGTCCTGTTATAGAAACGCCTTCTCCTCCAGGAAGTCCTTCAGGTCCTTGTGCTCCAGTAGGACCAACTGGGCCTATATCTCCTTGGTCGCCCTTTGGCCCTTGGTCGCCCTTTAGTCCTTGGATTCCTTGAATTCCATTTTCCCCATTTTGTCCAGCTGGTCCAGCAGCTCCTACTGCACCTCCTGGACCAACTGGACCAACTAAACCTTGGTCTCCTTTAGCACCAGGTTCACCTTTGGCACCAGGTTCGCCTTTAATACTATCACCTCTATCACCTTTAGGGCCTTGTCCTCCTTGAGGACCAGAAGGGCCAGGAAACCCCCCAACTCTTACATATGCATTCCTACGTCTTCCTCCAGAACCATCTAAGTGTCTATCTTTTTTTATCCAACAATGATTACCATCTGTTGCTACTACAAAAAATGTACAATCACCACGTTCATTACATCTGTCTCTACAATAATTCTGGTCTCTAGTACCATAATAAGCTATATCAGTTCCTCCATAATCAACGCCTCCGAATCCAATGTATTCATGCCCCTCCATGACTTTTGGAAAATAGGTATGTAAAACACATACCAAAAAATAGATACTAAATATTATTGCAAATGTTATAAAAATAAATTTATGTATATCAAATTTCATAATAATTCAGGTTATATTATTATGATATAATTTTTTATGCGATTGGTTTATTGTGGTCTAACCGTAGGTGAAAATGATGTCATATTAAAGCCTGCAGGAGAAGCTCCTGCTGGTCCTTCTTCTCCTGCTGGTCCAACAGAACCTTGTTGTCCTACAGGGCCAGTTGGCCCCAATGGTCCTACAGACCCTTGTAATCCGACAGGACCTAGTTCGCCTGTGTCTCCTTTATCGCCTTTCTCACCTTGTGCTCCTGTTGCACCTACAAGTCCAGCAGGTCCTATAGGTCCTATTGTTCCTGGTGCGCCCACCTCTCCAGCTGTTCCTGCTAAACCTTGATTGCCCATAGATCCAGTAGGTCCCATTGGTCCCATATCACCCTTTTCACCTTGATGTCCAATATCACCAGGAGGTCCATGAGGACCAGCAGGTCCTAATGACCCAGGTGAACCTGGAGGTCCTTGAACACCCTGCATACCATCTGCACCATTTTGACCAGGTGGACCAGGACCACCAGGATCTCCGTCTTTACCAGGTTGTCCAGCTGGACCTTGGTGGCCTCTGGGCCCTTGTTCGCCAGGTGGTCCAGTTACTTCTCCAATAACTTTAAAATAAGAGTATTTTAATGGGTCACCTTTCATTTGATTGCAACCATATTTCAAACGGCATGCACCTTCATTACTCATAGTAAACATATTACAACCACCAGTTTTATCACAAGCCGTTGCACATTGTCCAATAGTTTGAGCACCTGATGAACCACCCATTAAATCATTACCAACACAATCTATTTGCGGTATTAATGTATATGGTCCGAAGCCTTCAATAACGGATGGAAAATAGGTATGAATACAGCACAATACAAAAAATATACTAAATAATATGGTAAATATTATAAATGCATATTGATAAACATCTAACTTCATAATAATAATTCCAGTTATATTATTATTATATTTTTTTGGGTTCGGCATTAATTATTTATTGTTTGAAATCGCCAAGGTTAATACCATTTCCTGTATTTGGTGTTTGTGGCCCACCTGGTCCAGTGGGTCCTGTTACACCTTGAATTCCTTGAATACCTTGTATACCTTGAATACCCTGGTCTCCCGTATCACCCTTATCTCCTTGAATACCTTGGATACCCATTGGACCTATTAGTCCAGTTGCACCTACTAACCCAGCATTTCCTGCTACACCCCTGTCTCCAGCGACACCAACAGGTCCCGCTGGACCTGCTGGACCAACTTCACCTTGGTCTCCCCTAGGACCTTGTATTCCTTGAATTCCAGCAATACCTTGTCCACCTGTTGGACCAGTTACGCCGTCTTTTCCGTCTTTTCCATCAAAACCTTTAACACCTTGCGCTCCTTTTTCACCACCATCACCCTTTTGTCCAGTAGGTCCTGCAGGTCCAATAGGCCCAGTTATTGCAACGCCATCACCGCCTGGACGTCCTTCTGGTCCTTGTGCACCAGTTGGGCCAACTGCACCATCTTTTCCAGATGGTCCTGGCTGTCCAGGTTGACCAACTGAACCATTAGCACCAGTTGGTCCTTGGTCACCCTTAGGACCAGCAGGACCTATTGCACCATCTTGACCATTAGAACCTCTTTCACCTTGTGAACCATTGCTACCATCTTTACCAGGGACACCTTGTGAGCCAGGCGTTCCATCTTTACCGTTAGCACCATCGTTTCCTTTTTCACCTTTATTACCAGTCTCACCCTTATCGCCACGGTCTCCTTTGTCACCACGGTCTCCCTTTGGACCTGTTAATATTCCGTTACAATTATATGTTCTTCCTTCTCCTTGACCATGTCTATACCAATGATCATTTGCTCTTCCAAAATCCCAATTAAATGCATTTTGTAAATCTGAATATCTATTTAAATAGCAATATATTTCCAAATGATTCAACCCCTCTACAACTTTTGGGTAATAAGTGTGAATGCAACATATTCCAAAAAATATACTAAATAATATAGTGAATATAACAAAAGTAATGCGATAAATATCAAGAGTCATAATAATTCACAGTTATATTATTATGACAAAATTATTTCCATGTGCCAAAGTAATTATGTTTGGCGTAATCACCAAAATATTGACGGCGGCCATTATTAATTACGAAAATATCATCCTTATCTTTATAGTCTATATACAAATCTGTGCAGAAGTCGGGTCCAGTTGTTTTATAAACATAATCCTCTGAATCAAAGTTGACATATTTAATATATTTATTGATATTAGTATGGATTTTATCAATAAGAATCTTAATAAATGGGTGCTTAGGGGCAGCAGCAAATGCATATTGACCTAATAAATAATAATAGTTCTTATCACAATATGGTTTGTATCTGGGATGATTACACATGTGCTTACCAATAAATTCGTCTACTGGGAATATGCAATTATATTTTAATAGACTATCAAAAGATTTCAGACAAAGCATATCCAAATCCATATAAAATCCACCAAAATGATATACAGCAATATATCTAAAGAAATCTATACGTTGTATTTTTACTGGTAAAGTCAAATATGTTTGGTAATATTCGGGATAGTTTTGTTTTAAGAAATCCTCAATGTCACCATCTGTAAAGAATAGATATTGATAGTCGGGATTATTAGATTTAATTGACTCTATAAGCTGCATGTAGCGTTGTGGCACTGAATTTGTTTTCCATGTTTGAATAATAATTTTAGGTATAGTTTGTTTTTCATAAGATATGATTGATGTGGTTGTTTTATTGTCTAAATTATTTTTTACATTCACATTTTTATTGATTTCATATAAT
>Ga0209191_1000596_pt1 | contig 27471 bp, 19 predicted proteins | sample S_130626_EF_Meta_FD_187320 | JGI IMG/M metagenome (GOLD analysis project Ga0209191, IMG submission 187320) | Freshwater microbial communities from Lake Simoncouche, Canada to study carbon cycling - S_130626_EF_MetaG (SPAdes) (version 2) | ecosystem: Environmental > Aquatic > Freshwater > Lake ...
CTTGGCATACACAAGTCCATCATTTGATGGTACTACTAATGTAACTGCAACTGGAACATTAGCGAATACTGGTGTTGTTGCGAATACTTATGGTTCTACGACAACAATTCCACAGATTGCAGTTGATTCAAAAGGCAGAATTACTTCGGCATCCAGTGTTAGTGTTAATTTTAGTTCTCAAACAGTAGCATCGGCAGATAAATTAACCAATGGAAGAACCATTGCCATTACAGGAGACTTGGCATACACAAGTCCATCATTTGATGGTACTACTAATGTAACTGCAACTGGAACATTAGCGAATACTGGTGTTGTTGCGAATACTTATGGTTCTACGACAACAATTCCACAGATTGCAGTTGATGCTAAAGGCAGAATTACTTCGGCATCCAGTGTTGGGGTTAATTTTAGTGCTGCTACTGTTGCCCAAGCAGACAAATTGACCACAGGTAGAACTATCGCTATTACTGGTGATTTGACTTATACAAGTCCATCTTTTGATGGTTCTTCTAATGTCACTGCAACTAGCACTTTAGCATCCACTGGTGTTACTGCGAATACTTATGGATCTGGTTCTCAAGTTCCTGTATTTGCAGTAGATTCTAAAGGCAGAATTACTTCTGTTACTAATACAAGTATTACAGGAATCAATGCTTCTTCTGTTGCTGCTGCTGGTTCCAACACACAAATACAATTTAATGATAGTAATGTTTTTGCTGGAAATGCAAATCTCACTTTCAACAAAGTCACAAATACATTTGCGACTTCAATAATAACTGCCAATTCAATTACAATTGCTGGGGATGGTTCTGCTCTTTATGGTCCAAATTCAACTTGGGGACAATATTTAAGAATTGGCGGAAACGGAAATGCAGATACGACAAATGCTTCTGTAGTTACAACCAATGGAAACCTACATATTGACGCAAAAACTGGTGCTTTTGGAACTTACATCAATTACTATAAAGGAACTGGTGGAGTAAACTTTGGTAATGGTGCCAGTGCTACTGTTGGGTCTGTAGATTCTTCTGGTAATTCTTCATTTAGAACAATAGCATCAACAGTAGCAACAGGAACTGCTCCACTTACAGTTACTTCTACAACTCAAGTTAGTAATTTAAACTCAAATTACCTGAATGGTATTACTGCAACCCAGTTCTTCAATAATATGGGGAACAATCACAGTACCAGAACGGACTTTAACTCTAGTACTAATTTTGGATTTAACTATATTCAGGGTGCTACAAATGGTCCTGGAATTCCTAGTGTCACACAATATTATAATCTTTCAATAGGTCTCGGCAATGACTATGCATATTCACAATATGCAATGGAGTTTGCAATTCCAAGAACTCCTGGTGGAGGACTTCCATACCCTTCGGTAAGATTTAGAGAAGGTGGCACTTGGGGTTCTTGGAGTAAAATATATGCTGGATTTGCTGATTCTGCTACTAGTGCTACTAGTGCAACATTCCTAAACTCAGGAAATTATATTAATCGCAGGGGTGGTAGTGGAAATTATAATACAGACTTCCAAAATACTCCTGCGGGTTCAATGAGTCATCAAGGTGATGATTATTCATCTACAAATGGTCCTGGTGGGTGGTGGTTCATTGACAATTATCGTCATAGTAATGGTAGTAATTATTGGGGAACACAAGTTGCCTGGGGTTGGGAAGACAATGCTAATAGATTAGCAACAAGAAATATAACAGCAGGTACTTTTGGTAGTTGGGTTTATTACTTAAATTCTTCAAACTATAATTCCTACGCTCCAACACTTATAGGAACAGGAGCATCAGGTTCTTGGGGGATTAATGTTACCGGTTCTTCTGCTTCTTGTTCTGGCAATGCTGCAACTGCAACTAACTTAAGTACAGGAAGAACTAATTGGTCTACAAATGGAACTATTACTGCTGTCGTTGGGCAACTTTCTTGGAAAAACTATGGAAACAGCCACACAATCTTTGATGCTTCTGCTAGCACTTCTCCTGATGGTGGAGCAGTAAATAATACCAACTCTCAAGTTGCTTGGTCTTCAACATACCCAACATTGATGGGTTGGAATGGTGCAAATACTTATGGTGTTCGTGTTGATTCTGCAAGAATTGCAGATACTGTAACTAGTCTTGTAAGTTTAACTGTAAATCAAACATCATATAGTTGTACGAATCCAATTACAACAGCGACTGGAAATACTATCAATATTGCTTCTACTAGTAATGCTTATGGGACAAAATATGTCCAATCTACAGCACCTGCAAGTCCTTGTGATGGTGATGTTTGGTATGATACTAGTGGTGCCACTGCAACTGGATCAATAGATGCTATAGGATCAGCAAATCAAGTTTTATATAAAAATGCATCTAACCTTACAACCGGTTCTAATAATTTTCAATTTGATGGAACAAATCTTTTTGTGGCGGGGGATATTACTGCATATTATACTTCAGATCAAAGATTAAAAAATAATATCACACCAATTTCAAATTCATTAAATAAAGTACTTTCAATTAGTGGAAATATATTTGATTGGGATAAAAAATCCGGAAAAACGGGAAGCGAATCTGGAGTTATTGCACAAGAAATACAAAAAGTTCTTCCCCAAGCAGTCATTGAAAGAGATGATGGTTACCTTGCAGTCAAATATGATCAGATAATTCCTCTTTTGATTGAGGCCATTAAAGACCTAAAAGAAGAAATAAATGAACTAAAAAAGGAAAAAAATAATTAATTGAATATCAATCTAAATATTTAAAATATTAAAATTTAATTTGTTATGCCAACTTATGTTAGAAGTTCTGGTCAATGGTTGCCTGTATCTGGATCTAATGTTACAGGTACGGTTTTTCCTTCTGGAACTTTGATGTTGTTTCAACAAACATCAGCACCAACTGGATGGACAAAACAAACTACACATAATGATAAAACATTAAGAGTTGTATCAGGATCTGCAAGTTTTGGTGGTTCTACTGCTTTTACTAGTGTCTTTACTTCTAGAACTCCTGCAGGTACTGTTGCTAATACTACACTTTCAGCATCTCAACTGGGCAATCACACTCACTATTATGTTGCTCCATCATCATATAATATAAAAGGATATTATAGCTCAAGTTATAAATCCGGAGATGGGATAGTAATTCCTTCTGGAGTTGGTGCTAATACTGGAGGAATTGATCAAGGTTCTGGTAGTGCTCACAATCACGGATTTACTGCGACTGCAATGGATTTTGCCGTTCAATATGTAGATTTGATTATTGCATCCAAAACCTAATTGTGCTATAATATTCATATTATTATCTTTAACTATGACTAAAATGAAACCAGGGAATTTTTGCCCTTTAATCAAAAAAGATTGTGTAGGGATTAAGTGTTCTTGGTACACACAAATGCGAGGAACCAATCCAAATACAGGAGAGCCAGTTGATGAGTGGTCTTGTGCAATTGCTTGGATGCCTGTGATGGCAGTGGAGATTGCACAAAAATCAAATCAAACTGGTGCTGCTGTAGAAAGTTTTAGAAATGAAGTTGTAAAAGGAAATCAACAAAACCAACAACTTTACATTCAATCATTACAGCAAGGAATTATTCCAACGCAAGTAACCCCATTAAATCCACTACTTAATATTTTAGAATCAGGAGAAGAACAATGAGACTTACATATATTAAATCGGATAAAAGTATAGGAATTGATGGTGCATTTTTAACCGTTGATAATTCATCTTTTGATCAGGAAGTTGATGCAATTCAATGGTATGAAACTTATGGCGAAATTGAATTTATTAATCGCCAGCAAAAAAATAATGAATTTTTTGAAGATATTAATTATATTCAACCACTAATTGATTTGTGGAATATAGAAAAAGAAAAACAAGATCAATTAATTGCTGAACAGGAAAAACAGGCACAACAAGATAAATTAAATTTACCAGATATTCAACTTGAAAATCAAAAACTTTTAGATAAAATAAATTCTGATATTTCTACTTAATATGGAAAAGAAATTATACATCTATATTCACATCCCAAAAACAGCAGGAATGTTCATTAAAAATTTGCTTAAAATTCACAATCAAACTTCAAAAATACACGACCCATTTACTGATGTAACTGATTTTTCAATTCCGGTTAAAAATGCTCCTACAATTGAATTTGTTAAAAGGGCATTGCCTGCAGCAAATTCTGATCAAGTTGGATTTTTTGTAATTGTTAGAAATCCATATGATAGAGTTCATAGTTTATGGAAATGGTCCAGACAACACGGACAAGCAAATAATCCAGATTTTCCAGAAGTTCCAGAAACTTTTGAAGAGTTTGTAAAAAAATTTGGAAATGGTGATTATAAAAAATATCATTTTATGCAGTCGCAAGTTAATTATGTAAATGGAGAAGATGAAAGTAATATTAAATTATTTAAATTTGAAAATATGGAATTAGTGAAAGAATTTTTAGTAGAGTGTAATATTGGATGGAGTGATTATCAAATTAATGCCATTCCGGGTCCAAATTATAAAGATGTTTATACACCAGAAATGGTAGAAATTATAAAAACTTATTGTATGGATGAATTTGAAAGATTTGAATATTCTACTGAATTGTGATTAAAATATTCAAAAATTTTATCACATTAGAAGAATGTAAGCAATTATCAAAAATTGCCTTAAATGGTATTGAAGAGGGGTGGATTAATTTGGGAGTTTCACGAGGAAATCATCAATATAAAAAAAGATTAACCAGTAGAATGCATATGGAGGATAAAAAATACCCCGAACTTGTAATTGATATTTCAAATAGAATTCGTGAATTTATGGGAATATCCCATAGACCATTAATTATGGGTCACGGTAGTGAAGGTGTAGTTGTCTCTGTAACTTATCCTGGAGGTGATGTTTACAGCCATCGTGATCCAAAAGCAGAAAATGGTTGGACTACATATCGTTGCAATATAATGTCTCAAACAACAGAAGAAGGTGCAGAATTATATGTGGATGATGAGTTAGTTGATATTAATGCTGGAGATTTACACTGTTATTATGCTTCAGAACAAACTCATTATGTAACTGAAGTGAAAGGAGAAACTCCCAGAATACTTTGGATGTTTGGGGCTCATCGCCCTTATGAAGATTTTATAATGGATCATACCCCTTGACAGGATCCAAAATGTGTGCTAGAATGAAAAGGACCACTGTGTGCCCATAATGCAAATTGACCGTGAGACCCTACAAGAACTTCGTGAGTTGCAAGAAGATATGTCCTCCCATTTTGTGAATAAGAACTTTCCACTTACAGGAGAAACTTATTGGACCTGTGTAGAAACATTTGCACAAGCAAAACTTGCTGAACTTCGTGGGGAATTAGTTTATACCGATTGAGTGATGATTTATTAAGTGTCTAAATAAGACAGAAGAAATATCTGTGCTTATAAAATGCCACTCTCCAGGTTAGAAAATTTCCTAAAGAATGCTGAAGGTAACATTCTTTATGTTAATCCATCAGATTTTGATGCAACTGATAGTTATGAAAATAAGGGTAATAGTTTAGCCCGCCCATTTAAATCTATTCAAAGAGCACTAATAGAGGCAGCAAGATTTTCATATCAGTCAGGAAGAAATAACGATAGAATTGATAGAACAACCGTACTTGTATATCCTGGAACTCATTATATTGATAATCGTCCAGGATTTGCAATTGATACTACCGGAGCACTAAAGCAGAGAACTGGATCTGGTTCTGGAGTTTCTTGGGCAAGTGGTGTTACAATCAATGAACTTGGATCGGCATTTAATACAGATGTACTTGACGCAAATAACGATTTATATAAATTAAACTCGGTAGATGGTGGTGTAATCATTCCTCGTGGTGTATCCATTATTGGTTATGATTTAAGAAAAACTAAAATTCGTCCATTATATGTTCCAGACCCACTAGACGATTATATTAACACTTCTTCTATTTTTAATGTAACTGGTACTTGCTATTTCAGTATCTTTACATTTTTAGATGCAGATACTACAAAATTTTCTTATAAAAATTATAACAACACTACAAATTTCCCAAATTATTCTCACCACAAACTAACTGCATTTGCATATGCTGATGGTGTGAATAATGTAAAGATCAGCAACGTAGATAGTGGATTAACTGATCTGCAGATGTATTACCACAAACTTACTTTAGTTTATGGTAATAGTTCCGGAAGACCAATTATAGATTATCCAGTTGGTCTTGATTTTGAACCAAGTGTAGATGAATATCGTATTGTTGGAAATCTAAACGCAAACAATCTTGGAATCACAAGTATTCGTTCTGGTGATGGTGTAACCCCATCTTCATCTATTACTGTAACCACCAACGCAACTCACGGTCTTTTTGTTGATACTCCAATTTTAATGAAGGGTGTTGGTATTGATACCAGCATTTATAATGGTTCATTTGTCGTAAGTGGTATCGTAGGACTCACCACATTCACCTATACATCATTAGGATCTCCAACAAATCCAGTTCCAGATCCTGTTACTTATCTTCAAGATGCACAAGTTGTTATAGAAGCAGATAGCGTTTCTTCTGCTTCTCCTTATATCTTTAACTGTTCTATAAGATCAGTTTATGGTATGAATGGTATACACGCTGATGGAAGCAAATCCACTGGTTTTAAATCAATGGTTGTGGCACAATTTACTGGGGTGTCACTACAGAAAGATGATAATGCTTTTATTGATTATGATTCAACCAGCAAATCGTTTAAAGATAATAGTCAATCATCAAATTCCCCACTTCACACATATTCTGGTTCCATCTACAAACCATCATACGAAAATAACCACGTAAAAGTATCAAATGGTGGTTTTATTCAGTGCGTATCTATCTTTGCGATTGGTTATGCTAGACAATTCTTAGCTGAAAGTGGTGGCGATATGTCCATTACCAACTCTAATAGTAACTTTGGTGCTGTAGCTCTTGAATCTGTTGGTTTCCGCAAAGAAGCATTTGATCGTGACAATACTGGATACATTACTCATATTATTCCGCCAAGAGAAGTTATTACAAATGAAAATGAAGTTACTTGGTTATCATTAGATATTACAAAAACAATTTCAGCAGCAACAATCTCAAATCTATATCTTTATGGATATAACAGTTTAGATATTGCTCCACCGCATCAAGTTGATAGTTATCGTATTGGAGCAAAACAAAACGAACTGTTAAATCTAACAGTAACTATTGGAACAGCACAAACAACTTATACTGCACCAGTCTTGATGCAGTCTCCTGGTGGTTCAGTATATTCCGCACAGAAAGTATCTACTGTTGGTAGATCTGCTGGTATTAATAGCATTAGTAGTGATATTTTTACACTCACAGGTGCCCACAATTTTTATAATGGAGAAAAAGTAAGAGTATTCAGCGATACTGCTGAAGCACCAAATAATGTAGAATTGAATAAAGTTTATTATATTTCTACAACTGGGTCTTCAAATCAAGTTAAACTTTCACCAACATATAGTGATGCAATTGCTGCAACACCAAGAACTATTAATGGAACCAATAATCTTGGAGGTATTCTTACTATTGTCAGTTCAGTAACTGACAAACAACCAGGAGATTTGGGGCATCCAATTCAATTTGATTCTACGAATTCAAATTGGTATATTATTTGTTCTAATTCCACTCAAGATAATACCATCTATAATGCAATTGTGGGATTGGGCACAACTGGATTAGGATTAGAATCTGGATCTACTTTCGTAAAAAGAAAATTAGATAATCGTTCATTAAATGAAAGAATTTATAAACTTCGTTATGTAATTCCAAAAGAAGCAACAAATGCAAGACCACCAATTGCTGGTTACACTCTTCAAGAAAGTAGCACAACAACAATTGATAGTCCTGGAGTTTTGTCTGGAGATCTTTCTAATTCCATACAACTCAAAAATCCAAAAGTTATTACTGGAGCATCGTATTCTTCAAATGTAATTACCATTACAACTGAACTTCCACACAATTTAAGTTCTGGTGACGGAATTAAGATACAAAATGTATTGAGTTCAAATAATCCAACTGGTTCAGCATCTTCAGTATTTAATGGTTCTTTCGCAATTGCATCAGTTCCAAGTAGCAAAACATTTACTATTTCTGGTATTGCTACTGATCCTGGTTCTTTTGCAAATATCACAAATCAAAGAACCACTTCACAACAAGTTGCAGCACTTCCAACTGTAATTAGAGAAAGATATTACGATACTTATTTCATCTATAGAATTGATGAAATAAAGAAATTTATTCCTGGTTCTTCAACAACAGGACAAGATGGTATCTATCATCTTACAGTAATGTCTTCGGGTGAATCACCAACACTTAAAAATGTTGGATATGGTATTAGTTATAAAAACTACAATCAAGATGTTCGTAATCTTTATCCTCAATTGGATAGAGATAATTATAATGCAGATCCAAAGGCAACTACAACTTACGCAGATATTCAACCACTTGGAAAAGTCACAACGGATGATAAGAGAAATTCAGTTACAAAGGAAGCTCTGGATTTATTTGTAAAAGAAAATACAATTGGTTTTGGTATTACTTATGCTGCTGTAACTGGAACTGCTGTTACTTTCTATACAGATAGAGAACACAACCTGAATGCGATTTCTGCACTTTCATTAACTGCTACTGGTTCTGGTTATGGTTCAACAACTCTTTATTCTGCTGCTTTGGTGGGTGGAACTGGAGCAGGAATTAATGCAACAGTTAAAGTTTCATTGTCTGGTGGAGTTCCAACAGATGTAAGTATTGTAGATGGTGGTAGTGCTTATGGTGTAGGAAATACAATGAGCATTGCGGGCGGAACAACACTCGCAACCGTACAAGTAACTTCTATCAATAATAATGTTGGTGATGCAATTCAAATTGTTGGATTTGCAAGTGAAGGTTATAATGGTTTATTTAAAATTACAGCAATTCCTGGACCAAAACAATTTACAGTCTATAATGCAAATAATGTTGGTGTTTATACATCTAGAACTGATGGCAAGTTGCCTTATGCTGCAATTACGGCAGAAGGTTCCACAATTTCAACTTTAAACTTTACAAATATTAGGACTGGAATTGCAACAGTTACTACATCTACATCTCACGGATTGCTTGTTGGTAATAAATTTACAATTGTTGGTACAGGAAAGGCAATCTATGATAGTTCATTTGTAGTTAAGAATGTAGTTGGTCTTACTACATTTACATTTAATGTTGGTGTCGTAACTGCAACTCAACCGTATGTGAGTGGTGGTACAGTCTTAAAACAAGGTATTGGAGTAAATGCTCTTCCAATTGGAGATGGGGAGAGCAATCTTGGTGGTCGTGCATCTTACATTTATGGTGGAATTTCTGTAACACTTGGAAGTTCTTTATCTCCTTCTGCAACTACAATTAATCTCTCAAGTCCAAATGGATTCAAAAAGGGCGATTTCATCCAAATTAATTCAGAAATTCTTCGTATCTTAAATGATACTTGCACATCTGTAATTCGCGGACAATTTGGTACAATTTCAGCAGCAGCAGATAGCGGAACCCTTGTTAAGAAAATTCGTATCATTCCAATTCAATTCCATCGTCCATCATATCTTCGTGCTTCTGGGCACACATTTGAATATGTTGGATACGGTCCTGGCAACTATTCAACTGGTCTTCCACAAAAGCAAACTAAAATTCTAAGTTCCGATGAAGTAATTGTTTCCCAAGCAAAAGAACAAGATGGGGGAACAATCGTTTATTCTGGTATGAATGATTTGGGTGAGTTTTATTCTGGTTCAAAGAAATTAACTTCCATCACTGGAGAAGAAGAACTCTTTGATGCTCCAATATTTACTTATACTGGGGATGATGCGAATACAGATTTAACCAAGAGATTGAGTGGATATTATGATGATATTGTAGTAAAAGAAAGAATTACGGTTGAAGGCGGCGAAAATAATAACCAAACTTCACAATTCTATGGTCCTGTAAATTTCACACAGAAAATTACAAATACATCAGATAATGGAATTGAAACTAAAAACTTATATGTTAAAGGAACTTCTTCTCAATCAAAACTAATTACAGTTGGAATTTCTACTCCAACTTCTGCAGTAATTTCTGGTGCTCGTTCTGGTGATATTTCTCTAATTTCCAGTCCAGTATCTGGTGGATATGTAGGTCACGTTTATGCTGATAGTGACTGGAAGAGATTTGGAATGATTAGTGTTGAGAAGGACTTGGATGTTCTTCGTTTAGATAGACTTGGAATTGGTCAAACAAACGCAACATTCCCATTCACAAATGAATTGGAAGTAAATGGAACTGCAAGATTCAAAAATCTTTATGTAACTGAATCAGTAACATTTGTTACACCTCAAACATTTAGTAGTGTTGCTTTTGAAGGAATCACAATTTATAATGGTGCAGTTTTCCCAGGAACAAATTCAGTTGGGGCAATCACAACTGCTTATACACAGAAACATACACAAGGCATTTCGCAACTTTATAATTTAGAAGTTACTGGTACTGGTGTTACTTTCTCTAATACTGCAAATATTAACGTTGGTAGTTCTTTCAATTCAACATATGCTGGTGTTTCTACATTTGCTGGAAAATTAAATGTAAGTTCTTCTACTATTAGTGCTCTTGCTGGTACTGCTGTAACTTATACTAGTGGTAACATCACTACATTGACTGGCACTTATGCTTATCAAAATGTTGGCATAATTACAGCACTTGCTGGTACTGCTGTGACTTATACTAGTGGCAATATCACTACATTAAGTGGTACTTATGCTTATCAAAATGTAGGAATTATTACAGCACTTGCTGGTACTGCTGTTACTTATACAAATGCTACAATTACCAATTTAAATAATACTGGAATTAGTACAGTTAGTACTTCTGGTATTGATTTTAAAGGAACTTCTGGATTTACTAAATTAGTAGCATCATCAACTGCAAGTGGAACTCTCACATTACCAGCAGCAACAGATACACTAGTTGGTAAAAATACTTCTGATGCCTTAACTAATAAAACAATTGCTGCTGGTTCAAATACTATTACTGGATTGACAAATACCAATCTTTCTGGTTCTGCTGCAATTTCAAATGCAAATCTAGCAAATAGCACGATTTCTGGTGTTGCTCTTGGAAGTAACCTTGGGGATTTGACTCTCAATACCCATTTAAGTTATACAAGTGGTTCCACTTATAATGGAAGTATAGCAAGAGTACTTAATGTTGATGCAAAATCAACTTGGACTCTTGGTGACAATAGCGCAAGTATTGTTTCTAGAGATGTAAATGGTGATTTTGCTGCCCGTGATATTACAAGTAGAATTATTACTTCAAATATTGCAACAGGAACTGCACCATTTGTAGTGTCTTCCACTACACAAGTTAGCAATTTAAATGCTTCTTCTCTGCAAAGTTATCAGCCCGTAAGTACAAACACAGCAAGCAGTATTGTGCTTCGTGATGGTTCTGGTAACTTTAGTGCTGGTACAATTAGTGCTACCAATTTAAATGGAACTCTTCAGTATAGTGTTTCTACTGGAACTTACTTGTCTGGATCATTTAATAACTCTGCATCTGCAACTATTACAATAAATGCTACAAGTGCAAATACTGCATCTACAGTAGTTGCTCGTGATGCTTCAGGTAACTTTAGTGCTGGAACTATTACTGCAACTTTAACTGGTACGGCAAGTGCTCTTGTAACTGGAAATAATTATCAAGTTAATTCCTTCGGTGTTGGAACTGCTGCTTCGGGTACTGCTGGTGAAATTCGTGCAACAAATGATATTACCGCATTCTATTCTGATTTGAGACTGAAAGAAAATATCAGTCCAATTGCAAATGCTCTTAATAAAGTATGTTCTCTTCGTGGAGTTACATATAATGCAAATGATGTTGCTGCTTCTTTTGGTTATACAAGAGAAGAACAAGTTGGTGTCATCGCACAAGAAGTAGAAAAAGTACTTCCACAAGTTGTGAAAGCAGCACCATTTGATATTGATGTGGATGATGACGGAAATGAATATTCCAGAAGTGGTGAAAATTACAAGACTGTTAAATATGAAAAAATTGTACCACTTCTAATTGAAGCAATCAAAGAACTTTCGGAAAAAGTAAGGAGGTTAGAAAATGACCCTACCAAGTAGTGGTGCTATTAGTTTCTCACAAATTAGAAGTGAATTTGGTTCTGTTGGAAATGATGGATTGTCAAGTTATGGTGCATTAGATTCTGGAATTCCAGCAAGTGGTGCAACTATAAAATTTTCTAATTTTTATAATAAAATATTAAACGCAACAAGAACGGTGAGTACAAATCAAACTAATTATAATGCTAGAACTGATTTTCAAAATGCAACAATTGTTGGAGGAAAGAAAACAACAGCAACTGTTTATAGTTCAAATCAAACAGTCAAATATTATTTAACTGTAGATAGTGGTATTGTGATAGGGGCTTCAGATACAGCAAATACCGCTTTTGTTACTGGAAATTGGCCTGGCGGATCTTATTTTCAATTAAATAATGTTGGTTATATTGTTGGCGCAGGCGGAGCTGGTGCTGGTGATGCTGGTGGTGCTGGTGGTGCTGGCGGCAATGCATTAAATGCATTTTATAATTTAGCAATAAACAATACTGGAACAATTGCTGGCGGAGGCGGTGGTGGTGGTGCTGGATCTGATGGATATGCAAACGGTTGTCAACAAACTGGTTGTTGCCAACAAGAATGTTATACTGCTACTGCTGTTCACGGCGGTGGAGGTGGTGGTGCTGGTTTTCCTGCCGGTACAGGTGGGTATAATGCAGGAAGTTCTGGTTCTTTAACTGCTGGTGGTGCTGGTGGTGGTGGATACTGTAGCTCAAATGGAAATCAAACTGCTTGTTCTACTTCTGGTGGATCTGGTGGTGCTTTAGGTGCCGTGGGTAGTGGTAGTGCTGGATCTGGTGGTGCAGCAGGAAACTATATAGTTGGTAACTCATATGTAACTTGGTTAGCATATGGTAGTATAGCAGGAGGGGCATCATAATGCCAACGGTTAAAATTGTAAGTATAGATGAAACTAGTAACAGTATTATAGCAAAAATATGGGATTCGTCTTTAAATAAAAATATAGATGACTATCCCGCAATTGCTGTGGATTTGTCTCGTATAGATCTTGATGGTGATGTTACAAGTCAATTGGTAAATCTTCTTTTGGGGCAATTAAATTATCAAAAAAGTCTTGAGATTAATATTGAAGATCATCATTACAAAAAACTTGAATCTATGATTGGATTAGAATTATCCCCAACTAAAGATGAGGGATTAGATATTTTAATTGATCCAACTAATCCAAATAGTCAGGAACAACTTAAAGAAAATTGGTAATTAATTATGAAAGTTTTTAGAGATAGAGACAATAGACTCATTTTGACATATTGGGAAATGAATAAAAATGAAGAATTTTATACCTGTGATTTATCTACTATTCCAAAAGGAGAAGATGGAAAAATAGAAGATTATGGATGCACTTTTACCACTAGTGGCAAATTTACATATCAAGAATCTGGAAGTGATGTTATAGAAACTTCAATAACTGGGGAAGCAAATAATAGAAGACCACAAAAATCAGTTAAGATGATAATGCTTGAAGATAATACTAAATTTTGCTATTGTTTGGGTTTTGATGCATTGTTGACCACAAATACTTGCTCCGGTCAAGGAGATATGATGAATTCATCAGCAAGAAAATTAATTGGTGAAAGTATTTTTGTTTCTTCTGGAATATTTTTAGATATTCAGGATACAGAAAAAGATTTTTATATTACAAATCCACTTTTAAACTCAGAACCAAATACTATATCATACAAAAAAGAAAATTCAAATGATTTTATTAATTTGGAATTTGGTAAATATTTAAAAATTATATCCGGAGAAACTATCACATTAAAATCAACACTTGACATTCACATTCCAAAAGTGTATTATTAATAGGTACTAAATAATCCCGTAGTTATTCTATATCACGTATGAAACCACAAGAAATGCTTGAAAATTTGACTAAACAAGCAGAAGAACTTCGCCAAGATATTCTTCAAACCGAACAATCATTTATTCAAAAAAAAGAACAATTTATTCGTCTTCAAGGAGCCATTGAAGCACTAAATCTTGTCCTTCAAGAAGAAGCGCCAACAGAAGTCGTAGCAGCAGAATAAAAACCTACTTTAAAATTTAATACTAAATAAAAGAGGGATATATATCCCTCTTTTTTGGTAAATACCGAAATCTATAAATGAGCACACCGATTAGGATAAAAAGATCCTCTGTGCCTGGAAAACTTCCGGGTCTTGCGGATATACAACTAGGAGAATTAGGTCTTAATACTTATGATGCTGAACTTTATACCAGACGAGAAAGAACTGGTATAGGAACAGACATCATAAGATTGGGTGCTGGATCCACTGTTACTAATATTTTATATGTCACAAGAGACGGAAGCGACACAAACACAGGAAGAAGACTTGGAGACGCAAAAGCAACCATCGCAGGAGCAGTTGCAGTTGCAACAACAAGCACAGTTATTAGGGTTGCTCCTGGATCTTATGTAGAAAATAATCCAATCACTTTACCAAATCAAGTAAGTATTGTTGGAGATAGTTTAAGGGAAGTATCAATTTCTTTGCAAAATCAAGGAGACTTATTTTATGTTGGAAATGGAAATTATATTTCCAATATGTCCTTTGTGGGCGCAGCAAATACTGGTGCCATCTTTGCATTTAATCCAACTGCTCCAAGATACATCAATCAATCACCTTATATTCAAAACTGTACAAACTTTATTCCCAATAGTATTGGAATGAGAATTGATGGTAGGCATTCTATTGGACCTACAAAATCTATGGTTCTTGATAGCTATACTCAATATAATCAAGGTGGTATTGGGGTTTCAATTACCAATGAAGGTTATGCTCAATTAGTATCACTCTTTACAATTTGCAATGACGTAGCAGTATATTGCGGAAGTGGTGGTGCCTGCGATTTAACTAACTCAAATTCATCATTTGGAAATTATGGATTGGTTGGTGATGGCGTAGGACCAAGCAAATATACTGGAATAATAACTTCTTATGCAAGTGCAAATAGTGATACATTTGTATTAAATTTAACTACTCCTACGTTAAATGTATCAAATGCGGTTTATACAAATACGACTGGCGTAACAACCATCACAACTTCATCTCCACACAACTTTAATGTTGGAATGGGTGTTTCAATATCTGGTCTTCAATTTACTTGTACTGGTATTGGCGGAACTGTAATATATCCAAGTGGTGATAAAGGATATATTTTTGAAATTGCAAGTACTCCAAGTTCTACTTCATTTTCAATTAATGTTGGAGTTTCTACAACACCTAATCAAGTTTATGTTTCGGGCGGAACAGTTAAAAATAATATAGTTCGTCCATATGATGGACAAGCAGTTTATTTGGATGGTCTTTTCTACACCTTAAATCGTGTTGTAGTAGGTTCTGGTGGAACTGGTTATACAACCACACCAACAGTCACTATCAGTCCTCCAAGTACTTCCTGGGGCGTTCAGGCACAGGCAGTTGCAGTAATTAGTAATGGAAGTATAACTGGATTTGAAATTATATCTAATGGTCGTGGTTACATCTCAATTCCAGCGGTTCAAATTAGTGCTCCAAATGTTGGAATAAATACTGCTATAGCATCCATTGAATTATTACCAACTTATTATACAATTAAGAGTTCAACACCAATTTCTGCTGGAATTTGTACTATTACTTTGAATGATAATGTTCCTTATGCTGTTGGTGTTGGTTCAACTGTTCTATTTTTCAAACAAAGTAGAGTACTAGCATCTGGTCATTCATTTGAATATATTGGATCTGGAGTTACTATTTCAACTGCTCTTCCTTCTACTGGTGGAGTTCCAATACAAGACAATGAAACTGATGCTCGCAATGGTGGTCTGGTAGTTTTTACATCCACCGACCAATCAGGTAATTTTAGAATTGGTGATGGTGTTGCGATTAATCAACAATCAGGAACTATTTCTGGTAGATTTTATTCAAAGAGTTTATTTTCAACAATGACACCATTCATTCTAGCACTCGGAGGAGAATAAAAAAATGGCATTAGCACTTAACGTATTTAAGACAATTACCAAAGTTGCCACTACAAATGCGGTGGGAATTTATACAGCACCAGTTGGATATACTGCAGTAGTTCTTCTTGCACAGGCAACAAATATTGGCAATAATACACAAACAGTTTCTTTTTCCCACCAAAGATCAACTGCAGGAATCGCAGTCACAACGGAAATTGTAAAGTCATTTCCAATTTCCGCAAATGACACTGCAAATTTACTTTCGGGCAAACTGGTATTGGAATCTAGCGATATTCTTGTTTTTTCTGCAAGTAATGCAACTGATATTAAATTTCTTGGTAGTATCTTAGAAACACTCAATTAATACTCAAAAATGACCAAATTCCTAAGCGGCAGACAAAAAAATCTAAAGATTGGTATAACTTCTTATAGTGAAAATACACAAGTATTACAAGTTATTGGTCGTGTAGGAATTGGTTCAACAGTTTTTAGTGCTGATTATGATTTAGATGTTCGTGGCACTTCAAGATTTTCTGGCAATGTAACTCTTGGTGCAAATTTATATCCAGACACTGATGGGTTGTATGATGTAGGTAGAGCACCTCAAATTGGATTTGGAGCAAATCGTTGGAGAGATGCCAATTTTTATGGTAAAGGTACATTTGATGGTGGTGTAGACGCACACGATCTTGAACTTGGGGTGAGTTCTGCGAATTTAATTTATAGTACATCAGGAAATCTGGAACTAAATTCGCAAAGTGGAACGACAAATATTGATGATAATGTAACAATTTCTGGTAATATTGGAATAGGAACGGTAAATCCAAAAGCAAAACTTCATTCTTATGGATACCCTACTGTGGGTGTGGGTTCAACAGAAATTTTTGGATTTCCAGTCAATACTTTAATAGAAGTTGGAAATGGTAATTCTTGGTCAATTGCATTTAGGAGATCTGATTTAGGACCAAAATATGATGTAGCAGAATATATTGATAATGATGGAACATTTTATTTTTCATCTGGTATAGCATCAGATACTTATTATAATAATCTTGGGATCTCTACAAATAATTTTAAAGTTTTTACTAATAACTCTGTTTCTTTTACAGTTGATAGTAATGCAAATAGTTTGGTTTATAATAAACTTCTTGTAGGAACTACAACATTAACAGAAACAGCAAATCAAAATCTCCAAGTTACTGGTGGTGCTTATGTTTCTGGTAATACTGGTATAGGAACCACAAATCCAACATCAAAACTTACAGTAACTGGTGATGTAAAAGTTTCTGGAGTTGTTACTGCAACTACATTCATCGGCGCATTAACTGGTATTGCTGCTTCTGCAACTCAATTAGTTACTCCAAGAACAATTTCACTTTCTGGTGACGTTGTAGCATCCCCAGTATTCTTTGATGGTACTGGGAATGTATCATTAGCAGCGACCATTCAACCCAATAGTGTTGGTTTGGGAACTGATACAACTGGTGATTATGTTCAGTCAATATCTGGAACTTCAAATCAGATTAGTGTAAGTGCAACTTCTGGAGAAGGTTCAACACCATCATTAAGTATTCCAAGTCAATTTACTGCACCACAAGACGTAACAGTTACAAGAGACCTCCAAATCAATCGCAATTTGAATGTTACTGGAAACATTACGATTGGTGGAACAACTGCATTCATTAATGTTCAGCAATTACAAGTTTCTGACCCAGATATTGTTTTGGGATTTAGAACTGATGCATTTGGTAATGATGTTTCTAATGACACAACTGCAAATCATGGTGGCATTGCAATTGCATCAACCGAGGGTAGTCCATTAATTCAACTTTATAATCCTGGTATTGGTGAATCTACAGTTGCCACATACAAGAAAATTATGTGGTTCAAGTCTGGTAGTTTCACTGGACTTGGAACAGATGCTTGGTTAATTAACTATGCTGTTGGTATTGGTTCTACTCAATTTCCAACAGGCACTCGTCTTGCTGCTGGTTCAGTTCAATTCACACAAAATGATTTAGCAGTTGTAAGAAATATTAATGCAAGTGGTGTTGGTACGATTCCAACTCTATCAGGAACTACAGTAACTTATGCAACTGGTAATTTCACTACTGGTTATATCAATACTGGTATTGTTACGACTTTAACAAGCACCAACGCAACTTTAACAAATATCAGTTCTTCTGGTATAAGCACTCTTGGTATTACATCAGCAACAAACTTAACAGCACAGCAACTGAATGTTTCTGGTATTTCCACATTCAATAATACACTTAATGTAGTTCCAATCTCAACTGGTATTGCTGGTCTCTTCTCTGGAACCACATCAGGTGATATGGTTCGTATTACTCAACTTGGTTCTGGTAATGCTCTTGTTGTTGAAGATTCTGCAAACCCCGATGCAACTCCTTTTGTTGTTAGTGCTTCTGGTCAGGTGGGTATAGGAACCACAAATCCAACATCAGCACTTACAGTTGTTGGTAATGTTTTAGTTTCTGGTGTCTCTACTCTTGGTATCACCACCGCCACAAACTTAACAGCACAACAACTTAATGTTTCTGGCATAACAACAGTTGGTTTCTTAACAGCAACTAATATATCCGTTTCTGGTATTGTAACTTCTAACGCATATTATATTGGAACAACCCAAGTCATTAGTTCCGCAAGACAATTACAAAATATTGCTTCTCTTGATGCTACAACAACAGCAACAATTGAAACTGCTATTCAACAGGCACCTAATGACTTCACAAGTTTAAATATCTCTGGCATATCAACACTTCGATCTACGACTTTAATTGGTGGTGGAACTTCTACAGGAACTGTAGGACAAGTTCTTCAAGTTGCTGGTATTAACTCAAGTGTTTATATTGGTGGTAATATTGGTATTGGAACCACAAATCCAACATCTAAACTTCACGTAGTTGGTGATGTATTAATTGTTGGTATCACAACATTAGGTATCACATCAGCAACAAACTTAACCGCACAACAGTTAAATGTTTCCGGTATCAGTACTTTAGGTATTACAAGTACCACAAACTTAACATCTCAACAACTTAATGTTTCTGGTATAACAACATTAGGTATAATAACAGCAGGTAATATTTATTCTACAGGAGTTATTACAGCAACTTCATTTAGTGGTAATGCTTCTAGTGCTACTTATGCAACTAATGCTGGTATAGCAACTTATGCAACTAATGCTGGAGTAAGCACTTATGCAACTATTGCTGGTTATTCTACTTCATCTGGTATTGCAACTTATGCTACTAATGCTGGAGTAAGCACTTATGCTACTAATGCTGGAGTAAGCACTTATGCAACTATTGCTGGTTATTCTACTTCATCTGGTATTGCAACTTATGCTACTAATGCTGGTATAGCAACTTATGCAACTAATGCTGGAGTAAGCACTTATGCAACTATTGCTGGTTATTCTACTTCATCTGGTATTGCAACTTATGCTACTAATGCTGGTATAGCAACTTATGCAACTAATGCTGGTATTGCTACTTATGCTACTAATGCTGGTTATTCTACTTCATCTGGTATTGCTACTTATGCTACTAATGCTGGTATTGCTACTTATGCTACTAATGCTGGTATAGCAACTTATGCAACTATTGCTGGTTATTCTACTTCATCTGGTATTGCTACCTATGCAACCAATGCTGGTATTGCTACCTATGCAACCAATGCTGGTATAGCAACTTATGCTACAAATGCTGGAGTAAGTACCTATGCTACTAATGCTGGTATAGCAACTTATGCAACCAATGCTGGTATTGCAACTTATGCAACTAATGCTGGTATAGCAACAAACCTTAAGGGTGGTGTTATTGGAAATATTGCTTATCAATCTGCTGCTGATACTACAGTATTCTTAATAAATGGTGGTAGCGGAACAGTACTACAATCAAATGGTGTTGGTAATGCTCCTACTTGGGTTCCTGCTGCTCCTTCTGGTGCTGTTACTGGTTTAGTTGTTAGGGATTCCAGTAATAATATTGTTGGTACATCAGGTAGTATAAGTCAATTAACTTTTAGTTCTGGACTTTCTGTAACTGGAACAACAGGAGCAGCAGGTATCGCTACTATTACTTTATCCAGTAATATTGTAGGAACTGCATTAAGTATTTCTGATATTTCTACTTTTACTAATGGTCCTGTATTAATTGGTGGAGGAACTTCAACAGGGACTGCAGGTCAAGTTCTTCAAGTTACTGGTATTAACTCAAGTGTTTATATTGGCGGTAATATTGGAATTGGAACCACAAATCCAACATCAAAACTTACAGTTCAGGGTGATGTATTAGTTTCTGGTGTTGTAACTGCAACTGCATTCTATGGTTCTGGGGCATTCCTTACCAATATTCCATCATCATCAAATCTTGTTGGTATTTCTACATTAGGATTTTTTGGTGATAATCAAAATATTACTTCAAGTACAACACTCCCATCAAATACATTATTATATACTGTTCATAAAAATATTAATGTTGCAATTGGATCCACAATCACTATAGGTTCTGGATCTACCATCATTATGGATCGTTTGAATAATCTTGATGATGTTGTTGCTATATCATTCAAAGGTGATGGATCACAATTGACAGGTATTCCTGTTGGTGATTTATATGAGTTAGATCAAATCTCTTCTGCTGGTGGAGAGAATACATATACTCCAACATTTAATTATGATACTGTTTCGGTCACTGATCCATTTAGATTATTAATCAGTGTAAATGGTATTATGCAATCTGCATATGTTCATAATACTGAATATGTATTCAATAACTCACTCTTGGCATCAAGAACTGGTTATACAATTGATTATGATGGTAAAATTAAATTTACTGAAGCACTGCCGGAAGGTAGTGAAGTTATGATTAAAACAACTGCTGGTACTACAAAATCTACCACCAGAAAATATCCATTTAATGCACTTGACATTCTTTTTTAAAGTATAAAGTATAAAGTATAAATAACAATAAAGAAAGTATTTTAAACATAAGTAGAGGATTTTTTTTCAATGGCAAGAAAAGTATTACTTGAGACTGGTTATACCTTTACCCCTTCAACCAAGACACTTATCATTCCTCGTGTAATACCAAGAGAGAGAATGGTATTAATCACGAATGTTACGACTAATCAAGTTATCTATAATTTTTCTGATCCAAACTTAAAGGCAACTTCATATACAACTTCTGGTACTGCGAACGCTAATACCACAACAATTGTATTGAATTATAATACTGCTTCTATGAGCAGCACTGATAAACTTCAATTCACAATTGATGAGTATGATGAAAAGTTTACTCCATCTGAATCTTATGTTGATCCAGTTAATAAGTTTAGAGTTTCAACCGCTCAGGCACTGATTGATACTGACTTTGAATATGGTACTCAAACTACCAAGTGGGAAAATCTATCATTAATAAACAATAGACCTTCTGCATTCCAAGCACAAACAACAGTTTCAAACATTAGTTCTATTACCATGAATAATGGTTCTAGAACAGTTACTGTTGTTTTATCATCTGGAACTTTTGCTGCAAACGGAACTACGATTTTTGTTCAGGATGCAGTGCTTCCATTTGCAAATGGTCTCTTTATGATTGAAAGTGGTGGTGGTACGGGAACCATTACTTATACTGCAAGAGCAATAAATACAACTGCTGTTACTGCTTTATTTGATTCAAACAAAACTCAGATTTTTGCTGGATCATTTTATGTTGGTGCTCAAATTGGTGCTGCCCCTTCCAACATTACAACTTCAGTAAATGCTGTTACTGTAACTACAACAGTTTCTCACGGACTTTCAATCGGTAATGAAATTCTTGTTACTGGTATTACGGGCACAAACCCCCCAAATGGAAACTTCTTTGTTGCTGCAGTAACAAGTCCAACAGTATTTGTTTATTATTCGTTTGCTGCCGGTGTTCCTTCTGGTCTTTCATTTGGATCTGCGGCAATTTATATGAGACCACAGGCACAATATCTTCACAGACCATTTGACGGTGGTGTAATTTTCAGTAGTAATGCCTCATCAAATAATATACAAGCAGTTCGTCAAACAAGAAGATATTTCCGTTATCAGTCTGGTAAGGGTGTTCAAATTAGTTCTGGTACAATTCTCAAACCAGGATTCCAAATTGATTCACTTACTTCATCAGGAACAGCGTCTGGAAGTACAGTTACTGTTCAAACAAGAGAACCTCACAACAAACAAGGTATTGTACCTGGACTTTCAATTACAGTATCTGGTGCAAATGAATCTGGATATAATGGAACATTTACTGTTGCATCAATCACTGGACTGAATACCTTTACATACCTTTCAACATCTACTTTATCAAGTACTACAGCATCTGGTTCATATTATGTAAGTGTTAATTCCTGGAATGGATGTTCAAATAGACTTGGTGCATTTGATCAACAAAATGGATTATTCTTTGAATTTGATGGTCAAACACTCTCTGCTGTTCGTAGAAACTCTACTTATCAAATTTCAGGTAAAATCAGTGTAAGTGCTGGCGCTAATACAGTCACTCAAACTTCTTCCGTATTCCCAACTGCATTCTCCAAGCAATTAATTCCTGGTGATTATATCGTCATTCGTGGAATGTCCCACAGGGTAGTTGATATTGCAAGTGATACTTCTTTAACAATTAGTCCTTCTTTTAGAGGAGCAGCAAATATTACTTATGCTGTGGTATCTAAAACAGTGGATGTAAAAATTCCACAGTCATCGTGGAATATTGATAAATGTGATGGAACTGGACCTTCTGGATTTAACATTGATCTGACCAAAATGCAGATGTTTTATATTGATTACTCTTGGTATGGTGCTGGATTTGTTCGTTGGGGATTTAGAGGTCCAACAGGAGATGTAATTTATTGTCATAAATTAGTAAACAATAACTTTAATAATGAAGCATATATGAGATCTGGTAACTTACCAGCAAGATATGAGTCAATTACAACTCCACCATCAACGATTATTACTGGAAGTGTAGGTACTTCTGATACAACTGTTGGTATTGCAAGTACTGCAGGATTCCCATCATCTGGTACTGTTGTAATTCGTGATGCTACGAAGTATGAGTATGTAAATTATACTGGTATTACAACAAACTCACTCACTGGATTGACCAGAGCACAATCAGGAAATTCATCTCTTGCTCTGACTGTTTCTGCTGGATCTAATGTTGCAACAGCATCAACAACAAACTTGCAAGCTGGTCAAAGAGTAGCAGCAACTGCAATTCCAGATAATACTTGGATTACTTCAATTGGTTCTGGAACCTTCACAATGTCCAATGCTGCATCAACTGCAAACCCAACGGTATCTATTTCACCTATGGGTGCTTCATCTGGACAAGCATTTACTTATTCCGCAACTGCTCCAGTCGCAGTTGAATATGCCTTCCCAACATTTGCTCCAACAATTTCTCACTGGGGAACAAGTTTTATAATGGATGGTAGATATGATGATGATAAATCACTGGTGTTTACATACGGACAAACGACATTCTCTACAATTGCTGCAGGCGTATCTAAAGCACTTTTCTCAATTCGTGTTTCACCTTCGGTAGATCAGGGTATTCCTGGTGCTCTAGGTGCAAGAGATCTGATTAATAGAATGCAGTTAGTTCTTCGTGCTCTTGATATTACAACTAAAACTGCAAGTTCGAACATGCTTGTAAGAGCATATCTTAATACAACTCCATCGGTATCTACTGCTTGGACAAATGCTGTTGGTAACGCTTCTGGACAACAGAACTCCAGTTTGGCGCAGATTGCTGATCATGGTACAGGTGCCGCAACTGTATCTGGTGGTGAAATTACTGCCGGTTTCCTTGTCGGTACAACACAAAGTATTGACCTTGAAGCAGTTCGTGATTTGGGTAACTGTATTCTTGGTGGTGGTGGTGCTAACTCAAACGTCAACATTTATCCAGATGGACCAGATACACTTACAATTGTAGTAACAAATATTGGTGCTGCAAACGTTGATGTATTAGGTCGTATTTCTTGGACAGAAGCACAGGCATAATATTATTTCCATTCCATTTAGAGGAACCTTATGGGTCTCAATCAACCAAGATTAAATCCAAATATTGCATTAACTATTGGCGCATTAAACGCCAATAATTCTACTGGCACTACTGGACAGTATCTGGAGTCAACTGGAACTGGAACCCGATGGACAACAGTTGATGTGAGTACTCTACGTTCTCCTACAATTACTGGAACCATTACACTCTCAAATGGTGTTGGTACTAATGGTCAAGCATTAGTTTCAACTGTAACTGGAGTTCAATGGGGATCTGCTGGTGCTACATTAACTAATGATATTACAACAAACACAACGTATTATCCAACACTTTCAAGTGCAACTTCTGGGTCTTATACAACTGCCTATGTTTCAAGCACAAAATTAACTTTTAATCCATCAACAGGTAATTTTGGAGCAACTCAATTTACATCATTATCAGATAAGACTCTAAAAACAAATATAAGACCTATTGAAGATTCTATTGCTCTTCTTCAAAAACTTCGTGGTGTAAGATTTGATTGGTTAGAGAACAACAAACCCTCTCTTGGTTTGATTGCTCAAGAAGCTGAAGAAGTTACACCAGAAATGGTAGAAACTAATGAAAATGGAATCAAATCAGTTTCATATTCTAATATGATCGGAATATTAGTCGAAGCAATTAAAGAACAGCAGAATCAAATAGAAGAATTAAAATCTGAAATAAATATCTTAAAGAATAAATAACTAGAAAAGAAGTTACTACGAATGTCTGAACTTAGAGTAGATAGAGTTATAAACAATGCAGGAACAGGTTCTCCTACGTTCACTTATGGAATTACTGTCCCAAGTGGTCAAGTTCTTTCTGGTATTGCACAAACTGCACAAACACTACTTTCTACTTCAAGTATTAATACTACGGGTATTATTACTGCAAGTAGTTTTTCTGGATCACTTGCAGCATCTAATTTAACTGGAACAGTTCCTACAGTAAGATTAGCAAGTGGAACTGCTGATGGTACAACTTTTTTGAGAGGTGATTCTACTTGGGCAACATCTGCGGTTACTATTACTGATGATACTTCAACAAATGCAACTAGATATCCAACATTTATTTCTAACACATCAGGTACTTTAAGTGCAGCAAACGTATCATCAACCAAACTTTATTTTAATCCATCAACTGGAGTATTAAACGCAACGACTTTCACCTCACTGTCTGATAGAAATAAGAAAACAAATATACGACCTATTGAGAATTCTGTTGCTCTTGTGCAAAGACTTCAAGGAGTTAGATTTGATTGGATAGAAAACAATAAACCTTCTCTTGGATTGATTGCTCAAGAAGTTGAAGAAGTGATTCCAGAACTTGTAGAGACAGGTGCTGATGGGACAAAGACTTTATCTTACGGAAATATCATTGGAGTACTCATTGAGGCAATCAAAGAACAGCAAATTAGAATTGAAGAACTGGAAAATAAATTAAATGCCTAATCAGTATTTTAGTCCTGAAGGAGATTTGGAGAATTATTTTGTAAGTGAGTATTGGTTAATTGACCAGTATATTGGTGATACTTTATGGACTTGGGGATATAATAGTAGTGGACAACTAGGAGACAATACAACAACCGATAGATCCACTCCAGTCACCACATTTGCAGGAGGAACCAACTGGAAACAAGTTGCTGGTGGAGGTTTTCATACAGCAGCAATCAAGACTGATGGAACCTTATGGACTTGGGGACGTAATAATTTTGGATCACTAGGAGACAATACAGCACCCAATAGATCCACTCCAGTCACCACATTTGCAGGAGGAACCAACTGGAAACAAGTTTCTAGTGGAGGTCTTCAGACAGCAGCAATCAAGACCGATGGAACCTTATGGACTTGGGGATATAATGGTGGTGGAGCACTAGGAGACAATACAGCAGTCAATAGATCCACTCCAGTCACTACATTTGCAGGAGGAACCAACTGGAAACAAGTTTCTAGTGGATTTAATCATACAGCAGCAGTAACATCAGGAACTGATCCTACATACTTCATAGCATAAATATTTCAAAAACTATGTACGCACTTATTAACGGTCAAGAATTACTATTAGGACCTATTGGTTTTAATGTTAGAATGATTAATTCTGAACTAGAAGAACTTGAACTTCCCGAAAGATTTAGAGTTTCTTCTTCTGATTATCAGAATGTTCCTTTATCAATCACTGATGACGTAAAAATTATTCCTGCAAGAAATCAGTATCCAGAATTTGATTCAAAGTATGAGTATCTTTATGGTCCTGTTCACGAAATTAAAGAAGATGAAGTAGTCTTTAATTATTGGAAAGCAGATAGAACTTTAGAAGATATTAAAGCAGTATATAAGTTACAAGTAAAACCTGAAAGACAACGCAGAGAAAATACATCAATTAAAGTTACTGTAAATGGTACTGAAATTGAAGTTTCTACTGATAGAGAAAATCGTTTAGCACTCGTATCAAAAGTAGTTTCAGGTGAAGGTTCATTTAACTTTAAGTTTGATAATAGTGTATGGGTAGAAGTATCTAAAGTAGATCTTCAAACTATTATTTCTGCAATTGATGCAAAAGTTCAAGAAGCATATGATTGGGAACTTGCAAAACTTCAAGAGATTGATACCTGTGAAACCAAAGAAGCAGTTTATGAAGTTGAAATCACTCCTCCAGTTGTAAATCCAGTAACTCCAAATGCCCAATATTAATCTCACAGGGTCTGATGGTGATTTAGGTAATCGTTTTATTAGCAAAGAATACTTGATGTCTGTGTATCCACAGATTGCTGGTCAATTAATCACCCCAGAACTTTGGACTTGGGGACGTAATAATTTTGGATCACTAGGAGACAATACAGCACCCAATAGATCCACTCCAGTCACAACATTCGCAGGAGGAACCAACTGGAAACAAGTTTCTTGTGGAAGAGATCATACAGCAGCAATCAAGACTGATGGAACCTTATGGACTTGGGGTAGTAATTCTTATGGAGCACTAGGAGACAATACAATAATCAATAGATCCACTCCAGTCACAACATTCGCAGGAGGAACCAACTGGAAACAAGTTGCTAGTGGAGGTTATCATAATGCAGCAATCAAGACTGATGGAACCTTATGGACTTGGGGTCGTAATAATAATGGACAACTAGGAGACAATACATCAGGAACCAATAGATCCACTCCAGTCACAACATTCGCAGGAGGAACCAACTGGAAACAAATTGCTAGTGGAGGTTATCATAATGCAGCAATCAAGACTGATGGAA
>Ga0209191_1000598_pt1 | contig 27390 bp, 43 predicted proteins | sample S_130626_EF_Meta_FD_187320 | JGI IMG/M metagenome (GOLD analysis project Ga0209191, IMG submission 187320) | Freshwater microbial communities from Lake Simoncouche, Canada to study carbon cycling - S_130626_EF_MetaG (SPAdes) (version 2) | ecosystem: Environmental > Aquatic > Freshwater > Lake ...
TTCTTTTAATGCTGGTTATAGACTGCTTGCTCTTTGGACCGTGGGGACTTGTAGTGTGGGGTATTCAAATGATATGGATCCCGTTCTGGGCAGCAGGTGTAGTTAATGGACTAAGCCATTGGTGGGGATATCGCAACACAGATACCAAAGATACCAGCCGTAATATCATTCCGTGGGCAGTATGGATTGGTGGGGAAGAATTACACAACAATCATCACGCAGATGGTGCTAATGCCAAGTTCAGTCAGAAGTGGTATGAGTTTGATCTAGGTTGGATGTACATCTGCATCTTACGTTTCTTTAAGTTAGCCACAGTTAGATAAAGAAAAAGCACCCGAAGGTGCTTTTCTTTTACCACTATATTGCTCTATGAGCGTATATTATTTCTTTACGCCGCTGTTAACAAATGAGTACATCTTTTCAGCTGTCTCTAGAACTTTGTCAAGTCCTGGAAACTGTGGCATTTCAACTTTACTAACGATCTGACCAGTCTTCTCGTCACGAGTAGCAGTCATTTCCCAGCCTTGGAATTTGGCGTGGAAGTCGTCTTGTACTAGGCTCTTGGCCATGCCCAAGATGTCTGTACGGATTTCGTAACCGTTCTTGTTGAATTTAACTTCTGGTAGCTTTGGTGCTTCGAATGTGTTTGACATAATAATCTCCTGTGTGTTAATGTCTGTAAATTAACAACTACTTCTTTTTCGCTGTTAACTTATTATATATGCTCTGCGACTGAAAAGCAACTTATTTCTTGAACTTTTTTACTCGTTCTTTAATAAGGCTTACCACTTCGTCACTGAGCACTACTTCATAGTGGTTGTATTCAACTTCCACTAATTCCATATCCTCATGATGCCGTTGGCTAGCAATGGTCACTACACCATCGTTAGGCTCGTGCATAAAAGGGCTTTGTCCTTTGATTGTGACTATATTAGTCCAAGGATGCTGTATCTTAATGCGTTTGGCCTGTTTCATAACCCACGAACTAGGCCCTATATCACGCATCAGTCTGCTGAACGGCAAGAAGTATTGAGCATAGTCTGCCACTTCAGCACCACCATATGGTGTGCTTAGAGTCACCGCGCCTCTAACAGCACTAGGCATTGAATTGGCCAAATGCAAACCATATATGCCGCCTAGGCTATGTGCAACAAAAACTAGATCAGTTTGTCCGTCTAGCGCAGTCTGCATGTCTTTTAGGTTATTTTCAAACCCATTACGGCTGTCATAATTAAGGTCCACCCCGTCGCCTAGTTTGCTCTTGATGTAATTGAAGCTTTCACTGGTGGCATTGGCACCGTGTATATAAACCAGTTTCATGCCAATATTTATTAAGAGCCGTATATAGCTTTGGCTTCTTCTACGCGGCCTTGACGGGCAAGACTGGCTGCATAACGTGCTTGACCAAATGCTTCTAGTACTGACCAAATTGAGTTTAAGATTGTTTTCATAGATAAGTTTCCTTTTGGGAGTTGTATTGTTGGATGTAATTTTCCAACTGGGCGGCATCGGTAATGCCTTTGGTGCTTAGATAAGCATCTAAGCTGCTTTGATAGCTAGATCCTGGGAACATTTCGGATAGACGTTCTAGGATGGCTAGCATACGATCTGATATAAATTTCATTGCGTTTTCCTGTGTGTTTGTGTAGACTTATGGTTTCTACTGATAGTATTTAGCTTGGGATTGTGCGACCGCACATTTTTCAGTACAATGTTATTATTGTTTAAAATGAGTTAAATACACAATAGGAAATAATTTATGAAACTTCGTACCAGATCAATTCTGCAGGAACTTAATGAAATTGCCGAAGTACGCAATACGGATTCGTTAATCGAAAGCCGTGCTACCAACATCATTAATTCTGCTATTAATCTGTTGGAAAGCATACACAAGCACTATGACGCTGAATCAGCGGATGAGCTTGAGCGCAGACTTATTAATGCTATCAAAGGGCAGGATCCCAGTAAATTTACCCGTGGTGTACGAAGAATCGCAGAATCACGTAAAGCCAAAAGAAAACTAGAAGAATCCAATGACAATGAGTAATTTATTCGAAGGCGGCAACGTATTCAAGGACGCCGATAAACAAGCACTGACACAGCGTATTGCTACGGGAGATGTAGAGGAAACTATTCTGTACATCGAAAAGATCACGGGCCTAGACTTTACCAAAGAAAAACACGCAGATGACAAGAAGCCTGTAAAGTGGTTAGGCACCACTGGACGCAAAGAAGATCCAGACGGCACATTTGAAAAGAACAGTTCAGGCGATTTAGATCTTTCAGTAGACGCCAACGAAGTAGACAAAAAAGAATTTGCAGCCAAACTAATTTCACAGTTTGGCAAAGAGAACATCAAACTAAGCGGAGACAATGTACACTGGAAGGTGCCTATCAAGGGCAGTCCGGAGAATGGCTTTGTGCAGGCTGACTTTATGTTTTCAGCCAATCCCCTGTTTCAACAGGGATCAATGATTGGTGGCCAAGGTGAGTATCGTGGTGAGCACCGCCATATTGTGTTAAGCTCAATTGCTCGTGCTAGAGGCATGAAGTACAGTCCTAAGCATGGCTTACTTAATGCAACTACTGATGAACTACTGCCCGACGGCAACGATTGGAACAATATTGCTAAACAGCTACTGGGTCAAACAGCCACAGTCAAAGACATTCGTTCAGTTGACACCATTCTAAACTACATTAAAAAATTACCCAACTACGAAGAGCTGGTTGCAGGTGCAAGAGAAACACTGGCCAAACAGGGCGTTGAATTGCCAAAGAACGAAGCCTTTGAAAGCTACCAACCAGGAACAATAGGTTGGATGCGCAGAATGATCAATATCACAAAATGAGAGCATTTGAATTCCTGACAGAAAAGTGGAGCAAGAAATACAAAAGCTCTATCAACTGCTCTAATCCCAAAGGGTTTAGTCAGAAGGCGCACTGTGCTGGCCGCAATAAAAATGAAAGCATCTATGAAGCTGACGCACCTGCTCCTAAGAAAGTGGGCCGTGAGTTCAATCACCTAGAAGATCTAGTGTTTACAGAAGCCAACGGCGCTGTCAAAGCCATACAGATACTCAAAGACCTTGCCAGTCCAGAAACCAGCATCACTATCAAATGGGACGGCAATCCCACAGTGTACTGGGGGCGTGAAGAAGATGGCACGTTCCGCATGGTGGGCAAGAACAACTGGGGACGTGAAGAAGGCAAGAGCTCAAGCCCCGAAGAACTAAAACAATTTATCATGAGCCGTGGCAAAGGCGAAGAATGGCGAGCTAAGTTTGCCGGAGATATGGCTGCACTATGGCCTGTATTTGAAAAGGCAACTCCTACAGAATTCCGTGGTTATGTTTACGGAGATATTCTATTCCATCCAGGTAAGCCTTATAAAGGCGGTGATGGTCGTATATCGTTCACACCTAACCAAACAACCTATTCAGTTGCAGGTGGTAGTGAAGTTGGCCGAGAGTTGGCCAAGGCCAAGATAGCGGTGGCGGCACATAAGGTATTTGGCTACTTTGGAGACAAGAGTGGTGAAGACTTTACGGATCCTGAGCAGTTTGGCGGCAACCCAGAACTTAAGGTATTTGGCTTGACCAGTGTCAGTCATCGTCCTGCTGTTGGTGCAGAAAATCTTGCTAAAATCGAAGCTCTAGCTAAAAATCAATCAGCAATTAATAATTTGCTAGCACCTGTTGCGGGCATGGGCTATTTGCAAACTGAGATTTATACCTTTGTGAATACCAAATCAAAAGACAAACAACTAGACGATATCAACACAGAAGCCTTTATGGCCTTTGTGCAAAAGGCTCCTGCAAAAGCAGCCAAGATTACAGCTCATAGTGAACAGCATCCTGGAGTTATGGACAAGCTGTTTGAACTTGTTCGTGAAATCATGGCGGCCAAAGACGAAGTTATCCGTGAGCTTGATTCAGCCAAAGGTGATATCACAGCTACTACAGGTGGCAAGCCAGGTGGTGAAGGATATGTTGCAGGCGGCAGCAAACTGGTACCTAGAGACCGCTGGACTCCTTTCAGAGCCGACTAAAATCAGCCGTATCGGCGTGATTTTTCCTATCCAATATAAATACTGTATAAGAATCAGGACGATTCTTAACATTGCCGGTCCCGGAGCGGGATCATTGATAAGGAGAACACATCATGGCATCAGTAACAAGAACAAACCCAACAGCGGTTGCATTAGGTACAATCCAAAGTACACTACAACTAAAAATATTTGAAGGAGTCCTGTCAGGTTCAGGCACAGCTTCTGCTATCAACGCAGCAACAGCATCTTTCTTATCAGACGAAATTGGCACTACAGCAGCCTTGCAACAGTGGAAGAGCAACGGTCTTAAGTTAACATTTGTTGGCGACGGACACGCTTTAGACGTTGATGCAGTTGCAATTCGTTTAGGTCGTCAGATTGGTACAGGTTCAAGAACAGCTTCAGGCGTTTGGACATTCACTGACACTACAACATTTACTGTAACTGAGAAGACATCTTTCGCTAGCTTACAGACCTAATAGTTTTTTCTCAGGGATGGGAAGCACTAAAGCACCTTCGGGTGCTTTTTTGTTGGCTGGCGAATCACGAGTGTAAATAGTAGCACATTATGGCACGCTATCAAGTTATCACTCTCGTAGACATCACTAGAACTCATGCTAGTAGATATGAAACTGACAAAATAAAATTAGGCCAACAGGCCAACTTCAATGCTCTTCAACAGGCCATTGGCTTGCGTTCTAACTTTTCTTTTGTGGCTGATCCCAACCAGCAGTCTGGTGCATTACCAAGAGATCTAGAAGGCCGGGCCACTTACTGGACATGGAACTTTGATACAGAGCGTGATAGTGTTTTTCTCAAAGGTCAAGACCCAGTTGGCCTGTTAATTGACGATATCAATGGGGTTCCTATAACCAATCAACTAAATAATTCAGTTGATATAGATCCAGCGGCATTTATTAGTAAAGGTGATCGTGCAAACATTTGGATATACGAAATCACACAAGCGGGATAAATACAATTTAACAGGCAAAACCATTAGGCATTTCGGAACACTTAGGCACATGGCTCGGAGCGAGCACCTGACTTAACATAAAAGGAAACAGCCACAATGGCCACGAAAGAAGCAGTAGCACAACTAGCTGCACTACCTGAGCGGGTAGCTGTAGTTGAAACTAAAGTAGACCAAATAGAAGAAAAACTTGACGAACTCAAAGTGGGCGTCAGAGAGATGCACGACTGTCTAGATAATACTCGCGATTTACTCGCTGAAAAACTATCAGAAATGTCAGTGGCGTCTGATGCACAGCACAGTGATTTGTATAAAAAGATCAATGAGTTGGAAAAAATCAAAAGTAAATTCACAATGTATGCCATGGTTGGCCTGGCATTTGCCGCAGGCGCTGGTTGGATTAATGCTATTAATTTTCCACACATACTCAAGTTCTTGGGACTCTAAAACAAGAACACTTAAATAAGGGCCATAGGTCCTTTTTTTATGACTAACATTTCTAAACGCTTAGAGCAAGTAGTTAGTTCTGCACAGCAAAGATTAATTGAAAAACATCAAATTCTCCCAGTCAAAGTCGCAGAAGGAATCCTTGTGGGTGATGTGGTCATAGTCAGCGAAGGCACAGTCAAGCATCTTCGATATAATAACACTTACCTTTACAAAGACATTTACCTAAATGCAGCGGCCATAAGATTGGCCAATATGTTGGCCGTGAACAAACTGTCAATTCATGCTGATAAACTACATAGGGCAGATCAGGAGTATGGACGCTGGTATCACGACAGTCAACTGCTAAGGGCACAATATCAAAAGGCCACAAATAACCAGGATTACGACCGTGCAGACACACTATGGGCTAGATACTGTGAGAGTAGAGATCGTGCGGTAAATGCCAAAAACATTGTGCAGAGATTGGCCTCCTTCTGAATAAATATAGTATCACTCTGGACCTTTACAAATATGAGAACAACAGACCTTTTTACAAATAATAGATCAGCCAAAAGACTCAACGAATCGTTGGCTAAAACCTTTGGGCGCAAACTAAACCTAGAAACATTCAGCGTTGAACAGCTGGAAGATGCACGTAATAAATTACGTACACAGATCTATACAGCTCGCAGCAGTTCTAACTTCAATGAAACTGTGGAAAACGACACTCTATCAAAAGCACAGTTCATGCACGATGCCATAGTAGCTGAATTATCAGAGCGTGATGAACCTATTGTTGATAACTCTGTACAAGAAGGTATAGATTTTGACGAACAAGAAGTAGTTGAACTTCTCAAGAAGTTTGACGAGGATATGAACGAGATTTACGGCTACGGCGATCCTGATTATGAGAAAATTATGGCAGCTTTACGTAACGGTGATGTTGAATCTGCGGTTGATGAAGTATGGAATTCCTATAGTGATCAAGAAGGTGGCGAACTTCGTAATATGGATTCATACATTGAAGACCTAGAAGCCAATCTTAATCATATTGTACAAGGATCAGATGACGAAGGCGGTGATACTGATGATGCATACGCCCTAGCATCAGCAGGACACGGTAGTGATGAAGACTACGGCACTTTTGATCAAGGCGAAGGCTATGACATGGACCAAGTTCGAGCAGATGCAGCAACCGGCATTAAGAAGTCCATTGACAAACAATCAGACGACCGTATGGCCAAATTAAAATCCGATAAGAATAAAGGATTTATGGCAAAGGTTGGAGACAAAATCATTGGCGGGGTAAAAGGCGCCGCTCGCGGCTTCGCAGGAAAGGAAGATATAAACACAAACGAAGCATATATTAACAATGCCGAAGATGCTATTAATTTACTAGCGGCAATTAGGGCACAATCTAAAATGGCAGAACGAGGAGGCGGTGAGCCTGTTAGACCAAACCAATTGGTCAACGACCTATGGGACGTTATGCAATGGATTGAAGCCAATATGAAAGAATCAATTGAAACAGAATCAAAAAATACAGGAGATGATATGCGTAATCTAAAAGAAGGTGAAATCCAGCAAGCGTCTGCGATTGTCACAGCAAAGACAATGGTTGACAGAGTGGGCCGTTGGATCGAAGAACTTTCTGGTATGGAGAACGACACTCTATTACAGTTAGGTGATTCTATCCGCGACGAAATGGGACAGGAGCAGGCTAAACAATTTATAAGCACAGTTGCTCCAGCAATTCAAGGTGCATTAGAAAATCTAAAAGCAGCTCGCGAAACTCTAGCCAGTGGCGTTCGTACACTAACTGGTGAAGAACAAGGCGCTGAAATGTTAGGTGCCGAGCCAGCTGCTGATATGTCTGCTCCGGCAGAGCCAGATGCTATGAATGCAGAGCCAGCTGCTGATATGGGTGGTGATGACTTTGCAGCAGCCGAACCAGCAGCAGGTGGCATAGGCGATGCAGGACGTGAACAGCGTGAAAGCATTGATCGCCAAAGCCGTTTGTTAAAAGTTCTAGCAGGATGAAATTTTTTGATATTACCAACGAGAGCGATTTCTTAAAAATTAGAGAACTTGCTCCGGCGGTTGCACCAGGCACTCCGGGCGCACCTTTGGGTGCTCCTCCTGCTGCAGGACCAGCTCCTACAGCGCCAGCGGCTGCACCTGCACAGAATCCTGCAGACCAACAGAAGGTGATGGCTCAACAGGCGCTTGATCGGGTAAATCAAAAAAAACAAATTCAAGATCAAATAAAATCAAAGCAAGAAGAACTTGCTGAATTACAAAAACAATTGGCAACTATAAAATGAGATTTTTTGAATTTAGCGGCGATGATGAAGGTGATAGATTTGTTATGGTTCTTAGAAACTATATTGGTCGCGCCGCAAGTAAAAAAGCGCCTGCTAAACTAAATTGGAACGGTCTGAATAAAGTGTTGGCCACAAATGGTTTTGAATTAGCAGCTGACTATGAAATATTTAAAGCCATGTACGATTCAATGCCAACCATTCAGCAAATGGTTAAGAATTTTAATGCCGACGGTATCGAACTTAACGTACCAGGTGCGCCGGATGAAGAACCAAAAGGTGACGGTACCCAAACTCCTGCAGACAGTCAAGCAGCAGTAGACCAAACAGCAGCATCGGCAGCAGCCGGGCAATTGGCCCAAAGTCAAGCAACTCCTCAGGCTTGACAAGCCGAATCTTTTAGTGTATAATACACTATGACTACTATTTCCCCACCCCCATTCGTTGAACGATATCAATATAAAAATTGCGTTCAAATCAACGATCCAATTACACGCAAACGTGTCTACCAAACTCCGGACGGTGAAAGCCTTCCGTCAGTAACCACTATCCTTTCAGCAACCAAGGATATGACTCATTTAAATGAATGGAAGAATCGTATCGGTCATGCAAAAGCACAGCAGATTACTACAGAAGCGGCAGGTGTAGGCACAGCCATGCATGCCAACCTAGAGCGTTTCTTGGTTGGCGAACAACGACAGCCCGGTAATAATCCTGTTCACGTTCAGGCCAACAAAATGGCTGATGTTATTATTGAAAACGGTCTAAGCAAAATGGATGAAGTTTGGGCCATGGAGCAGAGTTTGTACTTTCCCGGATTATACAGCGGAACAACAGACTTGGTAGGAGTCTATCAAGGCCAACCTGCTATCTGCGATCACAAGCAGACCAACAAGCCCAAGAAAGCAGAATGGGTAGAAGACTACTATATTCAATTAGTTGCCTATATACTAGCACATAATGAAGTTTACAAAACAAACATGAAGCGTGGGGTTATCTTTATGTGTAGCCGTGCTTTTGAGTATCAACAATTTGATCTAACCCCCGACAACTTTAACAAATACCAAGACATGTGGTTAACTAAGGTGGAAGAATATTACTCCCTAAGTAGATAAATATAGTATCGTAGAGGATTAATATTATGGCTGTGGTGCAGATTTCCAAGATACAAGTTAGACGTGGACTTAAAAACTCAGGAATTGGTGTTCCGCAACTGAGTTCGGCTGAGTTTGCATGGGCAGTTGACAGTCAAGAATTATTCATAGGCAACGGTAGTGTTGCAGAAGGCGCACCTTATGTTGGGAATACCAAGGTATTAACAGAACACGACAACATACTAGAGCTAGCGGCCAGCTATCGATTTGCAGAACAAGAACCGTCTATTACACAAAGCATTGCTCGATCTTTACAAACCAAGTTAGATGAGTATGTAAGTGTATTAGACTTTGGTGCAGTCCCTGATGGGTCAACTGACTGCGTTGCAGCATTTCAAAATGCACTGAATGAACTATTTAGAAATACAAATCCCGAATTTAAAAAAACATTGATGATTCCCAATGGGACTTACCTGTTTACTAGCAACTTAAAAGTACCTAGTTCTGCTAGAATACGAGGTGAAACTAGAGATCAGGTTCTGTTAGAAATCGGCAATAACAACATATTGTTTATTACAGAAGACGGGAAAGAAGTTGCAGAATTTACCAGCACCAATCGTCCAACGAACATTAACATTTCTAATTTAACAATTAATCATGCAGAAGGACAAACAGTTCTAACAGGCGTTGCAGACAGCGTGTTAGAAAATGTAAAGTGGATGAGTGACTATGTACTAGGTGACGGTATTTCTGGAAATATAGAAGACAGCAATGCATCAATCTATTGGGAAAACAGTCTAGCAGGCACAAAGGTCACAAATATCAAAATTAAAGACTGTGTGTTTGAATCAACACCGCTGGCCATTAGATCAGATCAGATTACTATTGATCCAAGTTCACCACCTAGATTCGACACCAGCATTACCTTTGACGGCACTAGATTTTTTATTTGCAATACTGGCATCGTGATCAACGGAGTACTGGGGCAAGGAAACCTATGGCGCATAAATGACTGCGAATTTGAAGAAATTGCGGCCCAGGCATTTATATCAGACTTTGGTAGGGGCACAATTTTTCAAAGATCTAGATTTATCAATTGCGGCAACAACACAAATACCGCAGCCACTCCCGTATCCAGCATTGTTAAGTTCGGTGAAAAAAGTGGAAACGCAGTTGTTGATTGTACCAGCAACAGACACCAGGCTGCAGGGTTTACCGCAACCACTACAAAGTATGCAATAACAGAAGTTGAAAACGCCAATAGAGCCAGCCTAGTCGACATGAATTATGATGACATTTATTTGTCTGACGGTTTTAAGGCTTTGTCAGTTTTTAGTGCGTTCAATAGATACACATACATAGACTATGTTTTACAATTGGGTGACCATGCCAGAGCAGGTCAATTAGTAATTACAGTAAACGAGTCGCTCGGAGAGTTTTCTTTTACAGACAACTATTCATACTCAACTCTTTACGCAACAACACCAGAGGGAATCCTTATGACAAATTTTGTTTTTAATGTAGAATTAAAAGACAACGACGGCGACAGCGGTATAGATACGCTGTTATTATCATACCGAAATCCGCAAGCCTCTGGGCAAATTGGAACGGTATCATATTCGATATCGTACGGTGTTTGATCTTTACGGAAACGAAAGATTATTTAAATGGAAGCAGTTCAGAGATAGTTTAGAAATTAGTAACGATCCTATGGATGATGTTGCTAAACTCTGGAGCCACGCTCCATTTGTTAATCCTTTCTTAGACCCACAACAACCAACGTCTTGGCCTGATCCCTGGCATTTGGTTATTGACGGCAAGCTAGATGATCTTGCTATCTGTCTCGGCATGCTGTATACTATTAAATTAACACAGCGGTTTATGAATACCATTTGCGAGATACATAAGTCTATGCTTTCTGAAAATCTTGATTCGAAATTCTTTCTAGTAGCAGATAATTCTCTATTGAATTACGAACCTAGAATAGCACATAATAAAACAGTATTAGATCAATTTCAAACCGACATCATATGGTCCGGAACGGCATTACCTATAAATATCAAATAACTTAGAGACATGATGGAAATAACAGTAATTAAAAGAAACGGCGATAAAGAGCCGTTAACAATCGAGAAATGGCAGGCACAGGTAGCAAAAGTCTGTCAAGGTATAGCTGACGTCAGCCAGTCAATGATTGAGATTAAGGCGCAGCCACATTTTTATGACGGTATAACAACACGTGAAGTAGATGAAATAACTCTAAGAGCCATTGTTGATCTCATCGACGTAGAAAATAATCCAGATGTAGGTCATACCAACTATCAATATGTAGCAGGTAAACAACGAGTGAGCATGTTGCGTAAAGATGTTTACGGCAGCTATACTCCTCCTAGCCTATATGAAATAGTCAAGACCAATGTGGCCACAGGCCTTTACACTGCTGACCTACTTGACTGGTATACAGAAGATGATTGGAACAAGATGAATGACATGTTGGATCATGAAAAGGACGAAACATATTCATATGCCGCTATTGAACAGTTGATTGAAAAGTACTTGGTCAAGAACCGTAGTACAAAACAAACATACGAAACTCCGCAAATTAGATACATGGTTGCTGCCGCTACTATATTTCACAAAGAAGAACCTAATGCGGCTCGTATGCGTTATATAAAGGAATACTACAATGCAGCTTCAGATGGTCTATTTACTCTCGCTACTCCTGTTCTTGCTGGCCTTGGCACTCCCACTAAGCAGTTCTCTAGTTGTGTGCTCATTCGCAGTGATGATGATCTTGACTCCATTTTTGCTAGTGGCGAAATGATGGCCAAGTATGCTAGCAAACGTGCTGGCATTGGCTTGGAGATAGGTCGTCTACGCTCGTTAGGCAGTCCCATCAGAGGTGGTGAGATCATGCACACAGGTATGATACCATTCCTGAAAAAATGGTTTGGAGATTTGCGTTCATGTTCACAAGGGGGTATCCGCAATGCAAGTGCTACTGTATTCTATCCTATTTGGCATCTTCAGTTTGATGATCTTATTGTACTTAAGAACAACCAAGGCACCGAAGAAACCCGAGTCCGTCATATGGATTATGGGGTTGTGCTTAGTGCTTTCTTCTGGAGACGATTTAAAAACAAAGAAGACATAACATTCTTTGATCCCAACGACGTACCTGACCTATACGAAGCGTTTTACAAAGACACTGAGTTGTTTGAAGAACTGTACGTAAAATATGAAAAACAAAAAGGCCTCCGTAAGAAAACGATGAGCGCCGAGGAAGTGTTCAAGAGTGGTATACTAAAAGAACGTACAGATACGGGTCGAATATATCTCGTATTCATTGATAATGTCATGAACCAAGGGCCTTTTGATCCCGAGTACCATACGATTTATCAAAGTAACTTGTGCTGTGAGATTCTATTACCCACACGTTCATTTAAGCGATTAGACGACGATAGTGGACGCATAGCGTTGTGTACACTGGGATCTATCAACTGGGGATCGTTCCGTAATCCAGAGGATATGCGTAGAGCCTGTAGGATTCTACAGCGTAGCCTGTGTAACATTCTTGACTATCAAGATTTCTTATCGATACAAAGTAAACTTTCTAACGATGAGATACAACCATTAGGCATTGGTGTTACTAACTTGGCCTACTGGCATGCCAAGCGTGGCCTTAAGTATGGCGAGAAAGATGCACTGCAAGATGTTAAAACATGGATGGAGCATCAGGCGTTCTACTTAACAGAAGCCACGGTAGAGTTGGCCAAAGAACGTGGTGCATGTACAGAAAGTCACAAAACTAGATACGGCCAAGGCATCTTTCCTTGGGAACTACGTGCCAAAGGTGTTAATGAACTAGCAGACTTTGCTCCAGAACTTGACTGGGAAACACTACGTGGTAATATGAAGCAGTACGGTGTGCGTAATGCTACACTAATGGCCATTGCCCCTGTTGAAAGTTCAAGCGTTGTTATTAACTCAACCAATGGCATTGAAATGCCTATGAGTTTGATTTCAGTTAAAGAATCAAAGGCAGGATCATTTGTACAGGTTGTACCTGAATACCACAAGTTAAAAAACAAATATCAAATGATGTGGGAACAGAAAGACTGTGATGGCTATTTGAAAACAGCCGCAGTTCTTGCTGCCTATGTTGATCAATCAATTTCAACTAACACATTTTATAATCCAGCACATTGGACAGATCGCAAAGTGCCAACCACACTGATTGCTAGGAATCTGATGCAGGCGCATGTATGGGGATTGAAAACATTCTACTATAGTCTAATCAACAAAGCAGGCAGCAAGGCAATAGCTGAAGCAACCCCTGAAGTACACTATAATGGATTTCACAACGAAAGAGAATTAATTGAAGACGAAGAAGACTGCGAAGGATGTAAATTATGAGTAAACAACAATATAACCTAAACACAAAGACAGACTACTTAAACCGCAAGATGTTTCTAGACCCAGCTGGTCCTGTGACCATCCAGCGATTTGAAGAAGTCAAGTATAAAAAGATTGCAGACTTTGAAGCAACAGCACGAGGGTTCTTTTGGCAACCAGAAGAGATTAGTCTAACCAAAGATTCCAATGATTTCAAAGATGCATCGGATGCTATCAAACATATCTTTACCAGCAACTTGTTAAGACAAACTGCCTTAGACAGTTTGCAAGGACGTGGCCCCAGTCAGATCTTTATGCCAGTAATCAGCTTGCCTGAATTAGAAGCACTGGTCTACAATTGGACATTCTTTGAAACTAATATTCATAGCAAATCTTATAGCCATATCATTCGCAACATTTACAACGTGCCCAAAGATGTGTTCAACACCATCCATGACACAAAAGAAATAGTTGACATGGCGTCAAGTGTGGGCAACTACTACGAAGCACTGCACGTTATCAACTGCCGTAAACAACTAGGCGAAGCAGTCACAGAAAAAGAACATGTCAAAGCAATCTACATGGCCTTACATGCAAGTTATGCACTAGAAGCGTTTCGCTTTATGGTATCATTTGCCACAAGTTTGGCTATGGTTGAGAACAAGATCTTTATTGGCAACGGCAACATTATCAGTTTGATTCTACAAGACGAACTACTACACAAAGGTTGGACAGCTTACTTGATCAATCAAGTGGTCAAAGAAGATTCTAGATTTGCAGAAGCTCGAGACGAATGCCAAGCAGAAGTGTATGCCTTGTACATGGATGTTATTCGTGAAGAGAAGGACTGGGCAACTTATTTGTTTAAAATGGGTCCAGTCATTGGACTCAACGCAAACATCCTACGTGACTTTGTGGACTACACCGCAGTTGATGCACTCAAACAAATTGGCATCAAGTACAATAGCTCTGCACCAAAAACCACTCCTATTCCTTGGTTCAACAAACATACAGATACCAGCAAGAAACAGACTGCGCTACAGGAATCGGAATCGACTAATTACGTCATTGGCGTTATGGGAGAAAATATTGACTATGCTGAATTGCCGGCTATATAATACAGTTGAAAGGAAACACAATGAGCAATGTTATTATTTGGAGCAAATATAATTGCCCCTATTGCGATCAAGCAAAAGCACTATTGACGCAACGCGATGTCCAATTTGAAGAACGTAAAATTGGAGATGGATACACCAAAGAAGAATTGTTAGAAGCTGTTCCGAATGCTAGAACAGTACCGCAGATTATCATTAACGGTAATTTGATCGGTGGCTTTACAGAATTAAGAAAATATATCGATGAAACTGGTTTCAACGGTAGTGGATACTAATTAGGAAAATATAAATGTTATTTAATAAACAGAAATTTGCAATAGGTGATGTTGTCTCAGTTAAATTGATTACTGGAGATGAAGTCATGGGCAAGTTTGCGGAAGACACAATGGGAGCTATCACTTTAGATCGTCCTTTAATGTTGGCCATGACACAGAAAGGACCAGCGATGTCCCCAGTACTAATGACTGTTCATCCAGATGCCAAGTTGACATTCAACTCAAGTGCCATTATCACTATGGCAGAAACAGATCCAGAAATTGGCAAGCAATATGTGTTCCAAACCACAGGCATTCAGCCAGTAAGTGCTGGAAGCATTATCAAAGGGTAATATATGCCAGCTGTAGCTAGACAAGGCGATCCAACAACAACCGGACATGGGTGTGATTCCACTTCGACTATAACAGGACCAACCGGCACCAGTGCAAAGGTATATGTCAACGGTATAGCAGTTGAATGCCAGGGTGATCCAGTGGCCCCTCATACTATTCCGTCCGGACGAAGTTGTGTTTCTCATTCAGCAGTTATTAATGTTGGGTCAGGCACAGTCAAGGTTGGCGGGAAGTCACTGGCCAGAGTTGGAGACTCAACTGACGGTGGTGCTATCACTGCTGGTAGTCCTAACGTTTTTGCAGGATAATATGAAAAAACTATTTTGGAAATGTTTAGGCTTTCTAAGCCTTGGGATGGCGTATGTTGGGTTAATCACACCCGGCATACCCTATAGCTGTTTTGTAGTATTTGCGGCCTATTGTTTTGCCAAAGGTTCGCCCGTGATGCATGCCTGGCTATACAACCACAAACTGTTTGGGCCATTCCTAACTAATTGGGGTGAGAAACGTGTGTTCCCTATCAAGATGAAATACTTCATGCTGGCCATGATGTCTAGCAGTTTAATCATTATGTACTTCACAGGAGTTAAACCAATTGGTATTATCAGTACTGCTTGCTTTATGGCACTTGTTGCAATATGGGCCTGGCGTTTTCCAGGCAGCATAGAAGCATACGATCAACGCATAGCTGATGGTAAGAAAGTAGGTTGGTTTAATAACAGTTTTTAATATATGAAAAAAATAACTCTAGATCAATTGGTAGAAATTGCAGCAGAAGTAGAAGCAGGTGATCCTACAGATTGGGGCAAACTTGCAGTTGGACAAGAACAGGCATTCAAAATGATTGGCACAAGTATACTTGACATGTTCGACAAAGAAGTGTATACTGATGATGATAAGCTGATAATGTTGGCAACTATTACTAAACTAACAGTTGAAAACATGTTGCTTAATTTAAAAACTATGAACAAAGATTCATAAATATACATTCACACACACATGATAAATTTACAAACAAGGAAAATAGTAAAATGGTAACAGGAAAAGTAAAATGGTTTAACGACGCCAAGGGTTTTGGTTTTATTACACCGGACAATGGCGGCAATGATCTATTTGCACATTTTTCACAGATTAATTCTAGTGGCTTCAAAAGTCTACAAGAAGGACAGAGTGTAAGATTTGAAGTGACGATGGGTCAAAAAGGTGAGCAGGCTAGCAACATTCAGCCTGCTTAATAATATGAAAACGTATCAATTCGTTGTAGCAGTATTACTGATTACATTTGTTTTGGTACATGTTTTTATGTAAAGAATTGTTGTAGTCCTTGAATGGACAAAGTTGTAAAGTAAGGCATGTTGGACGGCGGTTCGATTCCGCCCAGGTCCACCAAAAGGGCACTACACCCCTCTTAATAATGGGCAACCTTGTAGTGCGTTTTTGATGGGCCTGACCAGGTTTCGACAGCGTGAGATAGGATAACGACTCAACACGTGGGGTCACGTAAAATACAAAAAACGTAAATGCAAACGCAGATACATTCGACTTCAGCGCAATGAGCTTTACTGGAAACACCGTTTCCGGCAAAAGCAAAGTTGCCCTAGCTGCCTAAAAAACAGCGGTCCGGGGTAGGACTTACCTTGTAAAATAAACAACCAAAAAAGACTACTTCGGTAGTCTTTTTTTATGGTTCAATAAAATTTTCAGCAAATATCTAAAAATTTTTAAGAAATGATAAATAATTTCTGAAAATGCTAAAATTTTCACGAGGGTTGGCAGAGAGTTAGCCCTTCAATAAACTAAAGGAAAACACATGAAAAAACTATTAGCAATTCTAGTACTGTCTGGTATAACTAGTACAGCAATGGCACAGACATCAGCAACTGTCGCTTATCAACAACGTAGTACTGACAATGGCAGCTCACCAGATCAATATCAAACTCAATTGCAAGTTAAACACGGACTCGGCAACGGGTTTGCAATTGATTTTGGTATTAGAGCGGCTCAAAATGACTACAGTGCAAAGGCTTCTCAATCATTCAAAGACTCAACTAGAGTCGAAGGTGGAGTTTCCTATCAACAGGCAGTTTACGGTCCAGTTGACGGGTATGCTCGTTTGGGCCTAGGACAAAAAGCTCCAAGTGGTACAGAAGCTTTTTGGTATAGTAGCGAAGAGATTGGGGTAATTGGTAAATTGCCCTACGGGTTTAAGGCCAAAGTAGGTTATCGTTGGAGACAAGAACTGTTCTCTGGTAATGCTAGTCAAGTCGATACAAACGAAACATTGCGTTTGGGCCTGTCCTATGACATTGATAATAAAAATACTATTGGTATAAACCGCGACAAGATTAGTCAAGATGCTGCCAACGGTGGCAATCAAACTGCACACTTTGTCACATATACTCGTAGGTTTTAATTTACACTAGCTAGAAAAACAAAAACCCACTTTGCGTGGGTTTTTTGTTGATCTACGATAATTATATTATACTTTTAAAGGAAATATTATGCCATCTAGAATTTTGATAATGGGGTTGCCCGGTAGCGGAAAAACCACTTTGGCCACAGCATTGAAATCGTATATTGAACAAAACGGAGATATGGAAAAGATAAATCCGGGCAGAATTTTAGGTTATGAAGGCATCCCTGGGCCTGATTTTTTTAAAGTTCATGTTGACTGGTTCAATGCCGATGATGTTCGTAGAAAATTCAATGATTGGGATTTTTCAAAAGAAGGTAGAATTCGTCAGAGTCTGCGCATGTTGCAGTTTTCTCTAGAATGTTCGGGTGAATATGTCATTTGCGACTTTGTGGCTCCGCTGGTTGAGATGAGAAATAATTTTAAAGCAGACTGGACTATTTGGGTAGACACTATTCGTGAAGGCAGATACGCTGACACCAATGCAGCCTTTGTTGAACCAGAACAATATGATTTCCGCGTCACTGAACAGAATGCAGAAAAATGGGCAGAGTTCATCGGTGAACACATTATTAACAATCGACGTCGCCCTACCTTTGACTGGAAGAAAGAAACAGTACAGATGTTGGGACGCTGGCAACCTTGGCACGAAGGCCATCGTGCGCTATTTGACCGTTTGATTGCACGTACAGGACAAGTGGTTATTCAAATACGTGATGTGCAAGGATGGCAAGGATCAAATCCTTTTGAAGTGGAAAAAGTCAAAGCATTTATCAAGCGTGACCTAGATCCTATCTATCAAGGACAGTACGAAATACAGGTAGTACCTAATATTGTACACATTGGTTGGGGACGTGGTGTAGGATATACACATGCTGAGGAAACATTTGACGAAGCAATCACAGACATTTCAGCCACGAAGATTCGTAAAGAGTTAGGATTAAAATGATTGACAGTAATGGGCGCAGTCTAGCAAAAACTCTTACCTGGCGTATTACTGGCAGCGCCAGCACATTTACTATTGTTTATTTGATAACTGACAGTGTTGGCGTTAGTTCAAGTATTGCAGTGATACAGATGTGTGTTAATACCGTTCTTTATTGGTTGCACGAAAGAGTTTGGACTCGGGTCAATTGGGGAAGACTACCAAACTCTTAATTGATTTTTCCAATAAGCGTCATAGAAATAATTATTGAAAAATCTATTAAAATCTCTTGATTAATAGGCTATATAATAGTACAATAATATATCAGTGGAAACACTGAGTAGTTAGTTTTCAACACACACAAGGAGAAGATATGAAAACAGTTGGCGATAAGTTAGAAAAATTTGCAGTCACGGGTGTTAAGCCAGGACAACCAGAAGATGCATTCTTTGACATCACAGATGAGTCATTCCCAGGCAAGTGGAAAGTGATTGTTTATTATCCAAAAGATTTTACATTTGTATGCCCTACAGAGATTGTGGCCTATGACAAGTTGACAGGCGACTTTGCGGACCGTGATGCAGTATTACTCACAGGAAGCACAGACAATGAGTTCTGTAAAGTGGCATGGCAAAAGAGCCACAGTGATTTAATCAAGATCACACACAATCAATTTGCTGACACACAGCGTTATGATCCAAAAACATGTGATGACTTGAGCTTGATTGAACAACTAGGTGTGTTCTATGCTCCAGCAGGTGCCGCACTTCGCGCCACATTCATTGTGGATCCAGCGAACGTTATCCAACATGTCACTGTGAACAATCTGAACGTTGGCCGTAGCCCAGAAGAAACTCTACGTGTATTAGATGCGCTACAAACTGGCGAGCTGTGTGCATGTAATCGTACAGTTGGCGGCGAGACACTATAATGGCATTCATCGACGCTATCAAAGAAGCGTTGCCAGACTACGCCAAGGACACCAAGTTAAACCTTGATGCTGTTCTTGTGCGTAGTACATTAGATGCTGATGTGGCCATGGGATGTGCTGTGGCTGCATTGGCTGCAACAGGCAACGGTAAGGTACTGGCTGTATTACTAGCTGATGCTCCTGTTTACGCAGACAGCGCAATGACAGCCGCAAGTATCATGGCACAAAACAACGTTTGGTATCCCTACGTTGAGATGGCCGAAGATCCTGCCCTAAAAGGATTGCCGGCACAACTACGTATGAATGCCATTGCGTCACACGGTGGAACTACCAAAGCAAACTTTGAAGCATTTAGTTTGGCAGCAAGTATTGTGGGCAAGTGTCATTTCTGTGTTAAGGCACACTATGACACACTAAAGAACTCAGAAGGCTACACTGTGGAACAACTTCGTGACATTGGCCGTATTGCATCAGTTATGAACTCAGTTGCTAAGGTTTTGAATAGCTAATTTCACGATAGTAGATTAATGATATTCACTATGTGAAATAGACAGTTTCTCCAGTATAATAGTGATACATACTAATGCAGTATGTTTATTAAAAGGAGAACTACTATGTGGACAACACCATCAGCAACAGAGATGCGTTATGGTTTCGAAATCACAATGTATGTGATGAACCGATAAGTGAAATGAAACGTCTTTTGGAAACAGGAGACTGTTATTGAGACTTGGCCCACTTCGGTGGGCTTTCTCTTGACATTGTTTCCTCTTAATGCTATAATATGCTATGATTAGAATGTTTGGAGAAATTATGTTAGAGTGTTTGATATTAGGCGACAGCCTTGCAGTAGGCGTGGGACAGATTCGTACCGAGTGTGTGACTCGTGCCAAGAGCGGCATCAACAGCTATGATTACGTGAACAGACACTTGTTGCATACCAAAGGCGATACTCAGGCCAAAAATGTCATCATCAGTCTGGGATCGAACGATACTGAAAAGATAAACACCTTTGAAGAATTGAATACATTACGTCAACTGGTTCAAGCAGATCGAGTCTATTGGATCTTGCCTAATATTAAAGAAACCAAACGTACGGCAGTTTTGGCTGTGGCTCGCAAGTACAATGATCACGTTATTGATGCTAGGAGTGTCGACCGCAGTCCGGACGCAGTACATCCAACACATAATGGCTACAAAGAACTTGCAAAACAAATCAAGTGAGTGTATACTAGTAGTATAGTTTAACAAGTTTGGAGGTTTCTTTGACAATGCACCTAGAAGGTCCGTGGCTTAGTACCACAGGCAAACGCAAAGGCAAACAAAAGTTTGCATCAGCTGAACATGCAAGAAAGGCTAGAGTTTTGGACGAATCTTGGAAAGAACTACAGAAAAAATGGGGCATTGAAGCCGAAGAAAAGAAACGCACCCGTGGATTGAGTGCTCCTAGTTTGAGCAGTTCATACAGTTTGAAAATTCCAGAAGGCCGCAATACCACTGCACATATCAAGAGCGTGGATACTGGCGGAAATGCTGTTCTCAAACCTGCTAAAGTTTACACAGGAACCAAAGTTAAAGGTATTGCTACAATGCATAAAAGCAATGCCGTACCTGTCTTTTCGGACGAAGAGGCAATTGATATTTCAAAGATGAGGAGATAAACATGGCACTAACTCAAGAACGTTTAGAGTATCAACGCAAATGGCGAGCAGAAAATAAAGATCTGTACAAAGACCAACAGCGTAGAACTCGCGAAAGCCAAAAGAAAAAAATAAATTCTGATCCTGACTATTTTATCAGTTATACATTTAATAGTCTTAAGAATGGTGCAGACGCTCGAGGATACGCATTTAACCTCAACAGATCTCAGCTTGCTAAACTTATCACTTCTAATACTAAATGTGCCTTATCTGGTAGAACATTAGTTATGAAGCAACACGATCCTAACAAGGTATCCATTGATCGGATTGATAACAAGTACGGATATTCGTTGAAAAATTGCCAGGCGGTAAGTCAACAGGTCAATAAACATCGCCTTGATTTAAGTGTTTCCGAGTTTGTAGAGATGTGTTGTGATATTGCTAAAAATCATGGATATGTGTTAAAATGAATCGTTAATACCATATTCTAACTAGTGAATTTGCAAATTGGGGTATATACTACTACGTTTCGCAAAGAAACTAAGATAGTTGACATGACAGAGATACCATCAAAATCATGTCCGCGGGTCTTGGCCAATGAGAAACCCGTATTTTCGGGATGCCAAGGGTCGCCAAAGGTACTGAGAGTTATGAACTCAGTGACTAATGGAGACAACTACACGAAAGTAGGGTTCTTTCAGGGCCTCGTGAAGTTAACTCCCTTTATGTAATGTGATATGAAACTTGTATCACACCAAGTCAAAGGAGGACTTATGGAAAAGTTATTTAAATTTACAGCCTATGTTATGGGCTTAGTTGTAGTATTCATGTTGGTTCAAAGTATTACCCAAACCAAAATGGCAAAGCTACGTGAGGGGCAGATGTTATCTTCTCCCGATATTGTTTCAATCAAGACCCGTGAACGACAGCTCGAGTGTCTGGCAATGAACATCTATCGCGAAGCAGGACATGAAAATTTCGAAGGTAAGGTAGCAGTAGCGCAGGTCACTATGAACAGGGCGTCTCATCCCTCGTTTCCAAAAGATGTCTGCGCAGTTGTTTACCAAAAATCAGTGTTTATAGACAGGGTTGTTTGCCAATTCTCATGGTATTGCGACACTGCCCATAAAGCTAGACCAGTCAATCCTGCCGCTTACAATGAAAGTATGGCAGTGGCCAAAAAAGTATTATTGGAAGGCTTCAGGCTTGACGTAATGAAAGAAGCATTGTATTATCATGCTAACTATGTTAACCCTAGCTGGCCACTAGAAAAAATTGGCTCTATTGGTAATCACATCTTCTACAAAGGAAAAAAATAACATGATAGACTTTAACAAATTTGGCAAATTCAATCCATTGCCCCATTTTGAAAATCTTCAAGAATTCAAAACATGGGCCTCTGCCAAAGTCAGTCATATTTCTTCAGAAACATTTGGTTGGCTAGCAGTACTAGTTCTTCATGCTGCCACTATTCCTAGTCTGCTTGCAGTGATGAGCGGACTCACGGACAAGATGCCCTCCGTAGATATAGTATTGTTGGTTTGGTCAGGTCTTACTTTATTGTTTGTTAAGGCCGCAGTCCAAAAAGACATGCTGAATGTGGTCACTATTGGAGTGGGATTTATTGTTCAAGCAGTAATGATGGCTCTAATCTTCTTCAAATAAAATTGGTAAAGCACACGGTTGACTTTGAGCAGCCGTGGTGCTATACTAGTATTATCGTTAACACACACAGAAAGGTATACGATGAAAAAGGCAATTATAGTAGGTTTAATGGCAGCGGCTATTACTGGCTGTTCAGGAATGAAGTCGGTGCAAGAACGTGATACATACGCTCAACCGGGCTGGTATCAAGAATGTGCGCAAGCAGGTTCCGAAGGTTGGTTTTGGTGGGCTAAAGACTACGTCTATGCTTGCGGAGCAGGTGAGTCAATTCACGCACAGGCCGCAGAAGAACAGATGTATGCAATTGCTCTAAATAATCTTGCTAAACGACTTAACAGTGAAGTGAACTCAGAAACTAAAATTGAGTTTGTTAACGATAAGAAATCTACTCGTACCGTTATTCAACATTCAGTCAAGCAGGTCACACTTCGTGAACACCTTATGCGAGAAGCTGGTGCATTTACAATGGGCGGGAAACACTATACGTTTGTTCGTTTAAAAATGCCCAAGGCTACCTTTGACACATTGATTAACGAAGCCAAAGCAAGTAAGGCACAATAATGGATGGCTACAAAGTCAAGAACTACCTTTGGGCAGTAATACTATTATGTTTTCTATTATTAGCATTACTGTCCGGATGTAGCTCTTCACCAAAAATTGCTGCCAACAAACCTCAGTATTGCTATACCAGTCAAACTATCACCACTCAGAACAAAGAGACCGTGGATAGTAAGACTGTTCTAGATTGTACTGACGATGATGTCAAACGAATCACCACAGCAAGATTGGGTATGTCTACCAACTGCGGTGAATTTACTTATTGGATGCAGATTGGAGGCCGAGATGTTCAACGCAAAGGTGTCAGCTGTCAAAAGCTGGATGGTGGTTGGGAAATTGTTAATACTGGTCGCAATTAGTCCAGCAATGGCAAGCGATATTACCAATCCTAAGTTTTTCGAATATCGTAGCGGCACGTTCTTAAACGAACTAGCACAGGTATCCTTTGGTTGGTTTAAGACTTTCGACGATGATCAGAAAGATTCCTACACTCAGGCCTTACAACATGCAGTGATGTATGCTGAAAATGGTCAAGGTGTGGAATGGTACAAACGAGATGCCAGCGGTGTTGCCATACCTGTTATGACATGGCCCACTGGTTCTGGCTATTGTAGACGTATGCACGTTCAGGCGATAGCGTATGGCGTACAAAAGACGCTAAGTACAACAGCCTGTTATTCAAATGCTAGCAGAGATTGGCGATGGGTAAGGGAATAAATACTAGTTCATGAGAATACATACAAGCGACAAATTCATTGCCTGGTCAACTCTACTCAGCGGATTAACAGTATCTGCGGTGGCCATCTATTACAGTGTGGCCGGACTAGTGGCCATATTCTCTGCGGCAGTTATTCCTATCATTGTGATGGGTGTGGCCTTAGAGATCAGCAAACTAGCCGGCACGGTATGGCTCAAACAAAATTGGACTCGAGCACCGTATTTTATTCGCGCCTATCTGTTAGCGGCCATTGCCATATTGATGCTAATCACTTCGATGGGCATCTTTGGCTTCTTGTCAAAAGCACACAGTGACCAAAGTCTTGTGTCGGGCGATGTACTGAGCAAGATTGCAGTCTACGACGACAAGATTCGAACAGCTAAGGACAACATTGATGCCAACCGCAAGGCGCTTAAACAAATGGACGATGCGGTGGACCAAGTTATGGGTCGCAGTTCAGATGAAAAGGGTGCTGATAAAGCTGTTCAAATTCGACGCAGTCAACAAAAAGAACGTGCTCGACTACAATCCGAGATTGTAGCTGAACAGAAAATTGTTGCCGCTGTTAGCCAAGAACGTGCGCCAATTGCCGCAGAGGTACGCAAGGTTGAAGCCGAAGTTGGTCCAATAAAATATATTGCGGCATTTATCTACGGTGACAATCCAGATGCTAATATATTAGAAAAAGCAGTCACCTGGGTGATTATTATCATCGTTGTAGTATTTGATCCACTGGCAGTCATCTTGTTGTTGGCCAGTCAGTATAGTTTCCAATGGTTCCGTAAGCAGGAAGAAGAAACTCCAGAAGCTATTGCCATAGAACCCATTCCCGAAGAAACAGAAATAGAGCCCGAAGAAGAAACTGCAAAAGCAGAACCATTCTTACCAGCCGCCAGCTCTTTATGGCCATTTCCAGCAGCCAACTATATACAAGAACCAGTAAATAAAGAAGAACCGACACACACAGAAGAAGCCTCATCAGCAACGCCGGCGACTGCACTAGGAGGTGATATAACAGCGCCAGAAGAACTTCACGATGAAGATGACGACATTATCGATGACGAAAATGATTCGAATGAAGTCAGAGAGGCTAAGAAAAATTGGAAGCACGATCATCCAACTGATTCTTTGAAAAGACACAAGAAGCTTTTTGAGAAAGGTTTGATTGATCGCCTCCCTTGGGATGCGTATCTAATGGCCGAACCAGATTTCACTGATAACGAAGCTGCTGAAGAAGCTGCCAAGTGGGCTATGGAACAGGTTGAAGAATCTAAAAAAAAAGATAACGACATGGATGGAACGGGAACAGGGTCAACAGATTCGAAAGTCTCGGGAAGAATAGAAGGTTATATTCAAAATGCCGAGCAAACAGAATCAACAATATGGCAAAAAGTTAAACAGGCGAAAGGCCAGGAATGACTGAAAAAGTATTAATAATTACTCAGCCCGACGATGTTGTACTTGATGGATTCCGTCTACTATTGGTAGATCTAGATTCTGAACAAACTAAGATAATTTCCGATGTTTTATTAGAAATAAAATCTCCTGCCACAATCATTGCATACATGTGGGGTTCCAACGACGACAGCTATTGGCTATTAGACAAAAAAGCAAAAAGTAATTTAATTATTTTTAATGCTAACAGTCAAAATGAACTAGTAGTTGGGTATATGGCTGCTCAAAAAAATTCTCACTATTTTGGAATATTAAAAATTTTAGCACAGGCCAATGCAAAGGCTATATATGCTAGTGAGGATTGTAAATCACTAATTACATTTAATTTAAATAATCATGAATAAATCAAGAGTTTTAACAGGAAATACAGTAGTCGTAAAAGAAAACGAAAACATCAATCAGGCTCTTCGCCGTTTCAAGAAAAAGGTCGAAGACAGTGGCATGTTAGATGAACTTAGACGAAAAGAGTTTTATGAAAAACCAACTACCAAACGCAAACGCCTAAAAGGTGCTGCGGTTGCCCGTTGGAAAAAGAAACTTCGCGAACAGCAATTACCTAAAAAAATGTTTTAATCTATTGACTATTGGTCAGAAAGGTAGTATAATAACTGTATGAACACAGATATTATGATTGACTTGGAGACGCTTGACGTACTCCCCTCCGCAACAATCTTAACCATCGGCGCAGTTAAATTTGATCCATTTGGTGAAGAAGCCAATGATCCTAAGATGGAAAAATTCTACCTTAAGGTAGATATCGATAGTTGCGATCGAATTGGTGCTACTGTTTCTACTGCTACCCTAGATTGGTGGGCCAATCAAAGTGCAGCCGCTCAAGCAGATGCATTTGATCCCACTAACCGTATTTCAATCGATGAAGCCATGGCAAAACTCTACAAGTTCTGTTGGGGTGGCAAGCGAGTATGGAGTCATGGTGCAGGATTTGACGTTATCATATTGGAATGGTATTTTCGAAAGATTGGTAAAGCTATCCCTTGGAGTTTCTGGGAGGTTCGCGATACCCGCACGTTATTCGATCTAGGTATCAATCCTAATCGTGTTTCCGTCACAGCTCACAACGCCTTGGCTGATGCTGTTGATCAAGCACAGGGAGTTCAAAAGATCTTTAGAACTCTACGTAGCTCAACAATGAGTGACGGCGCATACATTAACCCATTAGCAAAGACCAATTAACATGGACTCACAAACCAAAGAAGTAATGGACATTCTTCAAGAAGAGTGTGCAGAAGTAATTCAAGCAGTAAGCAAAATCAGCCGCTTCGGGCTTGATAATTATAAACCGGGTAAACCTAAAACCAATAGGGAACACCTGGAAGAAGAGCTCGGCGATATGCTGGCCATGATTGATATCTTGCACAGCATGGATATTGTGTCATATGCTAATATTGAACGGGCACAGGCTGCTAAAATAGAAAAACTAAAAAAGTGGTCAAATATTCAGAATTTAGAGAATATTTGATATAAATAAAATCGTAAGCTGCACCAAAGCGGGCGGTTTATAGAGCATAGTGCTCACAATCTAGATCTTACTTTAAAAGGAGATAATTATGTCTAAGATCATCGGTATCGATTTAGGTACCACAAACTCATGTGTAGCCGTTATTGAAAACGGCATCCCCAAAATAATTGAAAATGCAGAAGGTGCTAGAACTACGCCTTCAATCGTTGCCTACGGCAAAGATGAAATTCTTGTAGGCGCAAGTGCAAAGCGTCAATCAGTTACTAACCCCAAAAACACAATCTATGCTTCAAAGCGTTTGATTGGACGTAAATTTAAAGAGGAAGCTGTTCAAAAGGACATCGACCTCATGCCCTACGAAATCATGGAAGCCAAGAACGGTGATGCATGGATTCGTGCTAATGATCAAGAGTTGGCACCTCCACAAATCTCAGCAGAAGTTCTGCGTAAGATGAAAAAGACAGCGGAGGATTATTTAGGTCATGAAGTCACTCAAGCAGTTATCACAGTTCCTGCGTACTTTAACGACAGCCAAAGACAGGCAACTAAGGACGCTGGCCAGATTGCCGGCCTGGAAGTACTCCGTATTATTAACGAACCTACTGCGGCAGCTCTTGCTTATGGC
>Ga0209191_1000601_pt1 | contig 27340 bp, 44 predicted proteins | sample S_130626_EF_Meta_FD_187320 | JGI IMG/M metagenome (GOLD analysis project Ga0209191, IMG submission 187320) | Freshwater microbial communities from Lake Simoncouche, Canada to study carbon cycling - S_130626_EF_MetaG (SPAdes) (version 2) | ecosystem: Environmental > Aquatic > Freshwater > Lake ...
CTAAATAACGATTTTGATCGCACAGCTGGCGCGCGTGGTACCGAAATTAATACGCGAGATAAACCCCCAATCTAGTGTACATCGATTGGGGTTTATTGCGCCAAAATTGCCTATTGCAATGTATATCAAAATGATGTACAATCATGGCAGTTAGATAACTTACGAGTAACCATGGCAACTAGCAACGTTGAAACAGTACAGCTAACGAAACGCGCCAAATCGTAATTTACCTAATACAGAAGCACTAGCACAGAAAAGGTGAACAACATGGCAGGTACGCGCAAGTGGTGGTCAGTCAAGAAGATTGGCGGCGAATTAAAGACAGTGCAGGCTGTTGATATTCGCAGCGCAGCACTCAAATCATTTGGTTTGAATCCTGCACGCCAGCAGTATGGCATTTGGTTTGATTCCGAAACGCGGATTGCACAGGTGACCAAACACACGAAACAGGGCACAGTAATTGTTGGGGCCGTCGCTATTTACAATGAAGGAGTGTAGTAATGACAAATCAATACAAGGTCAAGATTTACAGCAATCAAGAGATTCGCGAAATCATCAAAACTGAAGTGCAAGAGCTGGTAACACGTGGTGCAGGCTATGATGTAATCAAGGCTGTAGCACATGATTTGTGGGTGTGTGTGTTGTCTGGCCAAATCAAGGCGCGCGTCGCTGATCTGCCACGTGCATTAGAAGGTGGCGATTACCACACAACGAATTGGGGCCGTTTGGCCACCATCGAGGAATCTACATTGCAGGTTGGTGCAATAGTACAGATTCAAAATGAACGCTATGAAGTGATTGCAAACAAATCCACCACTGGCAATGCACACGTGCCAAGCCACACATGGTTTGTGGCACTGAAGGTGGATGCATAATGCCAAAGTTTATGATTTGCATCGATGGCAAGATTTACGAGATTTACGCACAAGGCCGTAATAAGGCAGTGCAGGCTGCCATCAATGAACACTATGGCCAGCCAATGCCAGCAAAGGTATTGTTTGCACGCTACATGACTGGTGGTGTGGTGTACCAGGTGACCACGAGCCGTGGCCAAATTGACGCAATTGTGAAGCAAGGAGTATAGCAATGAATGCACAGCAAGAATACGAATTCGCACTACTATCATTCTGGTACCAACGTGCAGAACGTCGCAATGACCAGGTAGGCATGGCCAGCTACAATCGGCGAATATTTGCACTGATCAGTGCAGCATACCCGTGGTACTACAAGGCATTGCCAGAAACAGTGAAAGGTGAATAACATGAGTGATACCAATAAAACGCTAGTGCGAGATTTGTACACCATCAATGCCAATCACTTTGAACGGTATGGCATGAATGAAGTGGCAGTGAGTGCAGACCATAATCACGATCACCTGAAGGTGGTTATATCTGGCCACAAACCACAGCTACAAATGGTCAATGATGCACTAGGCATTGTGCTAACACGCATTGCAGAATTGGAACGGCTGGCAGCTGATTTGAAGATGATTATGCAATCAATGCAGGAAGGTGAAAAGTAATGAGTGAAGTGACACGGATGTATTTTGAACGCGAAGTGATTGGCACGCCAGAAAACTGCAAACGCGTGTGGTCTGCAATGGTGGTGCATGATGGTGAAATGACTGGCATTACACTATGGCAAGATGGTGCCTGGTGGTGTATGACTGAAGAAACCAATGGCAAGATTTACAGCAGCACATGGGGCAATGCACAGCACATCATGCAAGAGCTGGCAATGTACGGCCTGCAAGTGATTATCGATCACATTGATTTCAATGCGAGTAATTTCAATGTCTGATAAGAAACGAATGATTATGTTGCGATTGCCAGCAGTGATGGTTGATAGCATTGATGCACTGGCAGAGGATAAGGGGTTAACGCGAACCAGCATGATAATCATGCTGCTTACGTCACCAATATTGAAGGCCTTGAATGAGAAAAGGAAGGAAGCACAGCGCAATGCCAGAGAATCTAAAACTGATGGCACACGGCCGTAATGGCAAGTTTGTATGGTTTGTCTATCGCGAATTAGGCAAATGGTTGGTGGAAGCAGTAGCAAACAATACGGCCAAATCATTCACCACCAGCACTGAACAGGACGCAATGGCACTGATTGGCGAGTTACGCGCGGATTACGAAGCAGGCAGGTTTTAGGCACAACACGGCCTGCAGTGGAACAACACACTGCAGGCCTAAAGCGAACTAGCACAGGTATTCGCCAGATCATTATACAAGATAGGAACAGCACAGGTATGACCACTATTTATAATCGGTTTATTGTTATGTCAGATGAACAGTGGCTGCACGTATTGTCAATGGTGCACCAGGCTGATGGCACCATGGGTAATTTGATTAATCACCTTAAAACCACCACCACGTACATTGACGCTACATACCCAATGCCTGTTGGCACGGTATGCGTGGTCCGTGCAACGGGTTTCATGGCTGGTGGCGTGGCGTGGCATTCATCACCTGGCACTGATGGCAATGTATTTTATCGCTGCCATTATGCAGAAAACATTACATTTAGTGACAGCCAAGGTGAATGGCGCGTGTGGCGAAACACAATGCATTATGGTAATGGGGCCACGTTAGACAAACATCAATATGTAGCACGATTGGAATACATCAATGACTAATAACTACAGCACAGATCAGGAATTGTTGGCAGTATCGATGCGCGACTATTTCGAGATTGATAGCGAAATTACTGCACTCGAAGCAACACAAAAAGATATTCGCCGCAATATCGAAACATTGACCATTGCCATGGGTGGCAATGTGAAGCTGGCACACGTTGGCAGTGCGATGGTAACAGAATCAACTACCAGCCACAGCTACGATACTAAAAGCATCGATGCGTTACTGTACGAGCTGATTGAGAATGGCGAATTAAACACTGCCAAGAAAATCATGGAATGCAAAAAAGAAACCACGCGTGCTGGTGGTTTACGAATCACGAAGGCGAAATAATGACCACAATACTAATTGGCCTTGCAATCACGGCCATGATCATGGGTGTATCAGTCACCATTGCACAGTGCATGGTGTGGTACGAGAAAAAAATTGCCAGCTGGCATCACGAGATGATGCAGGACGAATTCGCCAAAGGTTGGGATTCTGCCATTCAGTTTATGAAGCGCGATTAATTGCAATCTGGCAACACACAAGTAAACCTTATGTGTTGCCAGCCAAGAAGGCAGCAATGGATTATTTTGCATCAGTAGATGGGTATCGATATTATTCGCAATGGGTTGGCGATCACTACATTGTAGTAATGCCATTTGATGACCATGGGTTTATTCGCCTATCGGAGTTTGGCAAACTGATTGTAGATATTCACACGACTGCCAGCCTTGACGTGGTGGCCAAAACCATTTGCATGTACGTGGCAGATTATCGCAACAATGACCGTGATTTGACAGATGCACAGTGGCACCAGATTGCACATGCAGGAATACCCAACGCACCAGCAGTGCAAAAGCCAACGCAAGCTACATTGTTTTAGTGTATAATTGTTATACGTTAGGAGGTGATGAAACATTAAAACCCGTTTAATGGCTGTTCGCATCGATACCCAAATTTACCTGGCACTGCTGATGGTAATAGCAGAACAGGCCAGGCAAGGCACACACACCACATTATCTGATGTGGTACGCAACGCAATCACAATGTATCTACAAGACGAAAGAAACGAGAAACACAATGAGCTGGCAAGATGACGCGCAAGGTATGGAATGGAAAACCCAAGAAGACAAAGACCAAATGCCACGGATTCGCTGGGCGCATGGTCGTAAGGTTGGGAAGGTCGCAGAGTTTGGCCGCTGGTATGCCAAGGCTGATGGCATGCCAACACCACCAGATGGCTGGCAAGAATCAGATTTGTATGATGATGGTGGCTGGCAGGCAAAATCAATGATGTTTGCACCACTACTCAAACGCAGTCAGGCATTCAGTGTTGATGATGGTGGCACCTACACGTGGCATGACCACTGGCAGAAGGGTTTGAAAATCTATACTGAAGTGGTATGTTTGCTGAAGGGTTTTGAGGAACCCGTGATATTTGCCTGCAAAGGCTGGACTGCAGGCCGCGTGATTGGTGCCAAAAATAGTGTAGTATCAGAACATACCGAATTTGTGCACAAGGTGGCAAACGCCACAGCCAAGGCACCATTACCACCATGGGCGTTTTGGATTCCTGTAGGTGGTAGCTATGATGCAAAAGGTAATCCAATATTTGTAGATGTTGGTGCAGGCCAGCAAAAAACCGTGCTACACGATATTGTGCTGGAAGGCATCAAACAGGCTGCTGATCGAGAAACACTCACACGTCTGTATGTAGGCAAAGAGCTGATGCAATACGGCCTGCATATGCGTAATGGGTTGGTAGAAGATGGCTGGCATACCAAGCGACGTGGCAACGTGGCAGCAGAACAACTTGCCACCAACACACCACAACCATTAGATGATGATAGCCTATCATTTTAGTATTTTGTTATCTCATGATAGACTGCATACACTCTTGTATGCAGTCTATTTTTATCAGTAGGTATTTCAAATGAGCACAGCACAGAAGGTACTGCAGGCACTCAATTTAGTGCCAAACGAATCAGGCCAGTACAGATGCAATTCGCCATACCGTGTGGGGAGTGATAGCAATTCATTCTCACTACTCATTGATGATGATGAACATGGCGCGTTTGTGGATTTTGTATCAGGTCAAAAAGGAACCCTATACCAGCTGGCAGATTTTCTTGGCATCGATACGGCCAAAGAGATAACCACCAGCAAACGTGCATACCGTGATCATCACGACTATGCCACACAGAAGGGCCTAGAATGGTCAGTATTTGAAAAAGCGGGCTGGACTGCCACAAAGAAAAATAGGCGGCCTGCAATGGCAATTAGCACAGACAATGGCACACGCTATCGGTTTCTTGATTATCAGGATTCTAAAACATACATCAGTGATACAGGATTTAAGTCCTGCTGGTACAAGTTGCGCGAGGGAGTGCAAATTGCACGTGCGCGCAATCTGCCACTGGTGTACACCAATGGTGAAGCATCGGTGGTGGTCGCACAGCACTATGGCATACCTGCAGTGACCATGGCAGGTGGTGGCGAACGCGTGCTACCTGCATCACTACTCGATGAATTGCAAAATTGGTGGTCAAGTGGTCAAATAATCATTGCGCTGGATTGTGACAATACCGGCAGAAGTGCCACCAATGATTTGCTGGCACAATTCAAGGCTGCACAGATGAATGCATACGGCATTGATATGCGATTAGGCAAAGGTGGTGATCTGGCAGACTATTGCAACCTGTACCAGGCAACCACCATGCACGAGCTGGCAGCACTACCAATCATGACAGGACCACTGAACAAAACGATTGAGTATGTAGTGAAGCGCGAAATAATCAGTGCACGTGATTTAGATGCAAAACGCTTCCAAGCCTTGCAAATGATAATTGAGGAATTTGGGCCAGAGGGTTGTATTTTATTTGCAGGCAAACCAAAGGCGCGCAAATCATGGCTATCTACTGGCATTAGTTTGTGTGTGGCATACGGTCGTAATGCACTTGGCAAATACGCCACGAAGCAAGGCAGTGTGCTGTACATGGATCTTGAATCTAATCAACGTCGTATGCAGTCACGTTTACGCCAGATGCAAATGAATGACGAACCACTGCCAGAAAATCTATTCATAGTCAATGAGTGGTCAAAGGGTGACGAAGCAGTAAAAGAATTGGATGAGTGGCTAACGCACCAAAAAGATTGTGTGCTGGTCGTGATCGATATTCTTGAAAACATTCGTGCACCACGTCAAAAGAATGCCAACCCCTACACTGAAGATTACGATGCAGTGAAGCCATTGAACGTGCTAGCAGAAAAGCATCACTGCTTAATTCTGGTAATCCATCACACGCGTAAATCAAAAGCAGAAGATGCATTTGACGAAATATCAGGCACTACAGGGTTGGTTGGTGGCGTGTCTGGTATGTGGATATTGTCGCGAATCAGCGGTGATGATGACAAATCACAGCAGGCTGAATTTCTGGTGCGTGGTCGTGATATTGATGCAGACGATAAACGCACATTGCAATGGAATGATGCGAAATCAATGCACGAGGTCATTGGGGATAATGAATCATTCCTGTTATCACCAGAACGCCGCGATATATTGAAGCTGCTAGAATCTGGCCTGCACTACAGGCCACAGGATATTGCAGACGCAATAGGCAAGAGCCGCCAGAACACACACAAGATGTTGACACGATTAAAGGCAGCTGGCATGGTCAAACAGGACGCGAACGCAAAATATTTTGTGGTCAAGAACAAAACAATACCTGTTGGCTATGATGACACACCGCCAATTGATGCAGTGCCAGCAGTGACCCCTATAACGCCACCACAGGCACCATTGCCTACCATTAGCATGCTTAGTGTGCTACCTGTACACAAGATAGCAGAAATGCGCGTGCTGGCCAAAAGTGATGCACAGGAAGATCACTACGCACTGGCCAAAATGCTTACTGCCATTGGCATCATTGGCGATATGCAAAAACGGGTGGTAAGTGAACTATGCAATTAGGTGGTTTACACGGGTTTACACGGTTTACAGTGGTTTACATGGTTTACATGGTTTACATATGTAAACCATGTAAACCAGGGTAGATTTAGGGTGGTTTACAAGGTTTAGTGCATTGCAGTGCAGTAATCTGGCATTGTGTAAACCAGTAAACCAGTATTTCTAGGAATTGATGAAAAAAGGAACAAAATGAACAAGTTACGACTGAACAGCGAATGCATTGGGTGTGGTGATCAATTTATGCCAAATGATGATGGTGTGCCACTATGTGGATTTTGTCGCATCAATGTACCTGCAGTGCGTGCCAGACTCAAAACAATGCTGGCAGTAATTGGTGATGGCCTGGCGAGTAACATCGAACGGCTGAATGAAAAAGACACTGCCAGATTTGATGCAATCTACCAGATGAAAATCAACCTGCCACGAGCTGGCACCACCAAAGAAGCAATGGCCGCAATGCGAATAGCACACAGTGATTTTGCCTTGCGTATTGCTGCCACTAAACGCAAAGGAGATGCACTATCAGCAGTGCTGCAATTGCAGGACACGTGCAAGGCCCTACAAGACAAATTACACGCACTAGACACATTGGAATACCTATCATGAGTATTAGAAGCAAAATACACGATATGGAACCACAGGCCGTATTTGATTTGGTACGCCAGCACAACATACGTGGCACGTGCAAAATACTGCAGGTTGGCAGCCATGCACTGCAACGGTTTCTGAAGTTACACAAATTTGATAATACGCCACCATGGACAAAAAAGCATGTACTGTACCACTACATCAACAAAGGATATAGTACACAGGAGATTGCAACAGAATTAGGATGTGTGTCAGATACCGTGTATACCTGGCTGCACAAATTTGATTTGATTGTGGATTACAAACCATGGACTGCACAAGAAGAAAAGTATTTGCTGTTTATGGCATTTCAGGAACCATGGCCAGTGATTGCACAAAAGCTTGGCAGGACCATTGCGGCCGTGCAGATTCGCACAAAGAAGCTAGGCATTCGATCATCAGCAATGATTGGCTATTGTGTCGAAGATATCGCCAATGATACGCACATGGCACGCGAGCAAGTGCGTGTGTGGTATCAGCAGTTAGGCCTGAAATCATCACTGGTGCAAACCACACGCAATGTGACTGTGAACCCCGTCGATTTCTATGAGTGGCTGATAGCTGGCAATATATTCCGCATCGAGGATATAAGCAAATGTGCACATTGGCTAAAGGAGATACACGCCAATGCCATGCAGGAATATATATCGAATAAGGAAATCAATTTCTATGCACCAAAGGTAATGGATTATGCAGCGCGTCAAGAGTGGCCAAACCGTGTAGTACCTGAAGTGCTGATGTATATCCATCGATATGGCATTGGCAATCTGTACAGACGTGATGCAGTGCGCGAGTGGCTGAAACACTACCGGTATGTACTACCACGCAAGATTACGCCACAAATGCCAAACTATTTGTGGTGGCGTGATTTTGCCAGTGAATGGGATCACTACTATATATACCGCAATGAAGTGGTGAGTATGATTGGTGACTATGATAGCAAGCTAGGCCACCTACAAAAAGCGTATGGATTCCCAAAATCTACGTGTAGCATGCATGGCTATTTTGTGCGGAGTGAAATTATCAGCTGGTGCAGAACCACTGGCATGTATACCGAATTACTAAAGGATTTGCAAAGAAATTTATGAGAAACGCCAAAACAGACCACAACCAAAACGAGATTGTGCAGGCATTACGCCAGATTGGTGCCACGGTCGTACTGCTGCATAAAGTAGGCAGTGGTGTGCCTGATCTGCTGGTAGGGTTTCGTGGCGTAACGCATCTACTCGAAGTGAAGCAGGTAAAAGGCAAACCCAACGTAAGGCAAGAGCAGTGGTATCGAGAATGGAACGGCCGTGCACCAGTGGTAGTAAAAACCATTGATGATGCAATCAATGCAGTAATAGGTAATTGACAATGTATATCAATATGATACATGATATACGTGGCGTTGAATGATAGGAGTAGACAAAATGGAACTAGTGAAGCAAATTCGTGTGTTGGCAGTATTGCTAGGAATTGCAGCAATACTTATGGCGTGGCTGGATCAATACTTTATTTCGGGATGTATGACCATACTCACATTGCAGTTTGTGATGTGGGTATGGCACCAGCAGAAGGGCGGCAAATGATTACATTACTCTTATACCTAACCTGCAGCCTAGGAACCTGCCACGTGGCACCACTCAATGTGACACCAGCAGCAGTGGCAATAGCCACGTGTGAGAGTGGTGATACAGTCACGTTTGGTAGCTATGCATTGCATGCCAGGAGTGCCACAAATGATGGTGGCATCTGGCAGTTTAATGATAGTACCTATATGTGGCTGAATGGGTATGATCATGCAGAACAGGACACGCCACGCAATCAATACGACACGTTTGTATACCTATGGAATGATGGCCATGGCTGGCGGCATTGGGCAAGTAGTAAATCATGCTGGCAGCAGTGGTTGTACATCGATGCAGATGGAAAGGCAGTGATGAGATGACAATGAATGAATTTGTATTCAATCCATACGAACCAAAACCCGAAACATACCCTATGTATATATTTCGCCAAGAAGTGGTATTTACCAAACATGGCGATGTGTGGAATGGCAAACTGCAATTCAATGGTAAAGAACATTTGCTATCGTGGTCAGTGAATCCTACACAAATGCATATCGATGGCGTACAGGTAAATGCAGGAAGTGATGAACATCACTTACGCTGGCCAATTGATAATCGTTTCATGTTGCACTTATCCAGCCTGCATAAACTCACTGCATGGCAGCAGTACGACAATGGATTTGAAGGGTTTGATACATACACCAGTGAACATCATATATATAGCGTGGCTGGCCTTGATTTCTATGCAGAAACATCAATGGATAATACCTGCTGGCGATACGTCACAGATGGTGATGATTACTGCTGGCATTCGTCACGTTGGTTTAATGGCAATGACTATAAGCCATGCCTGCATCATTTTCGGCATTGGGTGAATGCCAGCATTGAGTATAAAGAAGATTACGAAAACAATATATGAACACTGCCACCATCATTGCCACCACTAACGCACCAGGCATGACGTTTGAACAATTCATTGTGTATTGTGCCAGGGTTAGCAATCCTGCCAATCAGGCGAACCACGACACAGCACCACGGCTGATGCGTTACCTGATGAAACACAGGCACTGGTCACCATTCGAGATGGCAAGTATTACCATGGAGATTACCACCACGCGCGATATTGCACGCCAGATATTACGCCACAGAAGTTTTAGCTTCCAAGAGTTTAGCCAACGCTATGCAGATCCTACGCAGGCACTTGGATTCACCAACCGTGCAGCACGATTGCAGGACACAAAGAACAGGCAAAACAGTGTGGCCACAGATGATAAATACATCAATGTAGAGTGGACCATGATGCAGGCCCAAATGGCTAGCATGGCGCAAGCGATGTACGAGAAGGCAATTAGCCTAGGCATTGCCAAAGAGCAGGCACGTGCACTACTGCCAGAAGGTTTGACCGTGTCACGATTGTACATGGCTGGCACCGTCAGATCATGGCTGCACTACTGTGATGTACGCACCAAACCTGATACCCAAACTGAACACAGGCAGGTAGCAGAATCATGCTGGCAACAATTAATTACTGTACTGCCATCACTTGAAATGTAATACCAATCCACGAATAACAGCCATGTATACTATATGTATACATGGCTGTTTTTATTCGGAGTAAATGCCAATGAGTACTGCAATCAGACTGCCAGTCAATGCGCCAAGCTACAGTGCAGGTGGTGCAAACTTCTACATTGATCGTACAGGGGCAATTTACCAAACATGGGTTGGCAGAACCACTGCTGGTGGTGATTGGGGGTCACATGTATACCGCACTGCACCAGGCAGCACACCACAATTGATTTGGTTTGAGCCAGGCTGCAATGGCTATTTGGAAGTAATCAATTATCAGTTATGGTTGGGATATTGTGACGCGCGCGGCCTGCAATGGCGTTTACTCATTGATGGCTATATTGACCCAAGCGACAAACCATCATCTACCATCATCGATGTAAACGAAGCACAGGTTCAGGGCCTAAAAAGTGCCACCGCCACTGCACAGCAAACAGCAGACCGCGCCAGCAGTACTGCCAGTGCAGCTAACGCCACAGCCAATGCCACCAACGTAAGCATGCAGCAATTAAAAGCACGCGTCACCACACTTGAACAGCAGGTGGCAGCACTACAAACACAGGTAAACAATTTGCTTACGCCAAACCAAGTGGCTGATCTGGTGTGGTCCAAAGTATGGGATATAAACTATCAGATTCGTATGGGATTCCTGGCAGGCAAATCACCTATTGAACAAGTACAAGATTATTTGAATGATTTGGCCGTGTACATCAAGAAAGTAATGAAATCATGACCACACCAGATGCACTATTTCGCCACGATTTCAGGCAGTGGAAATCAGCTGAAGATTTTCGCACACATGTATGGTCATATGACAGCAACATTGCCAATTGGGCCAAAACAATTATCATGCACCATACCTATTCGCCACAGGAATACCAGTGGCGTGGTTTGGCCACAATGCAAGGCATGATGCGTTACTATTGTGGCCTTGGCTGGACCAGTGGTCCACACTTGTTTATTGCACCAGATGGCATCTGGCAAATGACGGCCATCAACGAGCCAGGCACACACGCGGCCATGTGGAATAATAAATCATGGGGAATAGAAATGGTTGGCTATTTCGATCATCACACGTGGTCAGAGAAACAACGCACTACCATGTACCATGTGGCAGAAACGTTACTAAGATGGCGTGGCCTGCAGCCATCAAAGAATACTGTATTAGGCCACAGAGAAACAGGCAGCAAGAAAACATGCCCTGGTACTATGATAGATATGAATGTAGTGCGTGCTGATTTGCGTGCACGATTTGTACAGGATACGAATGCATGAGCACTGTAGAATCACAGCTGGCAGAAATTAACACACACCTTACCTACATTGCCAAACGACTCGATGAAGGCAATGCAAAGTTTCAGTCACTCGAAACACGCATTACCCAATTAGAACAAGAACAGACCAAATGGAAGGGAGTTATGATGGCGATCAGTGCACTGTATGCAGTGCTGGTATTTGCATTGAATTATATGAAGTAGGAGTAACACACATGAAACCATGGTATGAATCGAAAACGATTTGGGTAAATGCACTGCTGCTGATTGGTAGCGTGTGCCTAGCACTACTCAATGAACCCGCAATGCATGAATATGCACCTATCATCATTATTATTAATACTACTATTAATGTAATATTACGCATTATGACAACTAAAGAAGTGAGTATGTAAAGGTAGGTATGATTTATGGCATCTGACACACTTAAAAAAGATGGCGTAAATCGAGATGCTGCATGGCGTGATTTGTACTGCAAGCATTTGTCAATTGAAGGCAACATAGCAGCAGCAGCAAAGAAGGCTGGCATATCGCGACAAACGGTATACCACCATATGAATGCAGATCAGGATTTTAATACGCAATGTGATAATGCAGTAGCGTTATTCAATGCCAGCATTGAACGTGAAATAAGGAAGCGTGCATTTGCTGGCAGTGATATGTTGTTAATGGCCATGGCGAATCGACACATGCCAGCTGAATACAGGCAGCGTCAAGAGATACAGCAAACTATCACACATGATTATGTAGTAGAGATTGGCACGCCACGTGTACCAGCAATCACCAACAACGCAGATACAATACAGGACGTTACGCCACAGCGAATGTACGAAACCACAGGAGATGTTTTGGAATAGCACAGCACGGTTTCGGGCCTTCATTGGCGGCCGTGGCAGTGGCAAGACTAGAGCTGGTGTTATCGAAGTATTGCGAATGCCACCAAATAGCACTGGCATGATCGTGGCACCAACATACCCAATGCTACGTGATGGACCACGCAAGATGCTATTAGATATTGCACGGCCTGCTGGCATACTTAAAACGCACAACATATCTACAGGCACTATTGTGCTGCATGGCAACAGAACAATATTGCTAAGGAGTGCAGATAATCCTGATCGCTTACGTGGTGCAAACCTTGGCTGGATATGGTTTGATGAAGCGGCCATGATGCACATCGATGCGTGGCAGATTGCTATTGCCACATTGCGAGAAATGCCAGGCAAGGCATGGATCACCACCACGCCACGCGGCCGTAATTGGATTTACGATTTATGGCATGGCAGCAGTAATCCTGATTATGCAGTGATTCACAGCAAGACGACAGACAATGTATTTTTGCCTGATTCATTTATCCACACGTTACGCACAAGTTATACGAGTGAACAGTTTGAACAGGAAGCTAATGGCCAGTTTGTTGATTTGTCTGGTGCACTGTTTAAGCGTCAGTGGTTTAGCATTGTTGACGCACCACCACCAAACCTGCAGTGGTATCGTTATTGGGATTTGGCCACCAGTGTGCGTGACAGTGCAGACTATACCGCGAGTGTGCGTGTAGCTATGGCAGATGATGGCATCATGTACATTGCAGATGGCATACGCATCAAGGCTGAATGGCCAGATGTACGCAAGATTATGATAGATATAATGCGATCAGAAGCAGACGATACCACGCAAGGTGTCGAGGAAGCACTGCATGGTTTGGCAGGCCTGCAGGAATTGCGACGCATGCAAGAGCTGGCACACGTTACGTTGGTTGGCTATCACGTAAGCAAAGATAAGATGCATCGCGCCATGCCTTGGGCCGCGCGTGCTGAACAGAATATGATTCGCGTGGTGCGTGGCGAATGGTGCCAGCAATTTATTGATGAGTCAGTCGCATTCCCGTATGGCAGCCATGATGATATGGTCGATGCAGTGAGTGGTGCGAATTCCATGCTAGGTGATGGAAGCGTAATGTATGATTTTATGTAATTGGCAGTAAAGGTAATGCACAATGACTTATAAAGCAATCGAGGCCATACCAGGTTGGTACAACGTTGCCAAGAAGGCTGGCGAATTATACGGTACCATTGATGCATACGAAAAAGTGCCAATGCTATACCGTGCAATTAACTTGCGATCAGACGCGCTAGGCACGGTGCCATTTGTATTAGAGCGCAATGGCGTGCCAGTGGATTATCCATTTACCACGCCAATGGATATGCTGATACAAGAAACTGAACGTGCACTGCTGCTTACTGGCAATGCCTATTGGTTGCGTTTATATCGCGGCCGTGTATTGTACGGGTTTCAATTCCTGAACCCTAAAAGCGTTACTGTTGAATACAAACCTGAATACCAATCATCAGACAATGTATTATCTGGTATGCGATTTAGCCAAAACATCAATGGCAAGATATACGGGCCTTGGACCATTGACCAAATTGTGTACTGGCGCGAACCATCTATTAGAGATGATGTGTATGGTGGCGTGGCACCAGCAAATGTAGCACTGCAATCTGCACAGCTGGCGTATTACCTGGAACGGTTTACCAGTGCATTTTTTGAACATGGTGCACAGCCTGCAGTAATCATGAGCTTGGATAAATCGATTACGCCACCAGAATATGAACGGTTAAAATCTGATTGGCGATCACGCGTAGAAGGTGTATCGAACGCGTTTAAAACCTTCTTTTTTCGTGGTGAAGTTAAAACCCAAATTCTTACCTTCCCGTTAAAAGATATGGAACTTGTACCACTGCAAGAACGCGTCACTACCAACATTACTACCACGTTTGGTGTACCACGCACCATGCTAGAAGCAAGTGCAGCAAACTATGCCACGGCTGATAGTGATCGCCAATCATTTTGGCGTGAAACCATTGTGCCACGTCTATCATTCTATCAACGTGTACTAAATCAGCAGGTATTTGCACCACTGAAATACACGATGCATTTCACACCAGAAGTATTAGACGTGTTTCAGACTGATGAAGCGCAAAGAGCAGGCAGCCTACTGCAATTGGTACAGGCTGGCGTGCCACTGGCCAGTGCAATGAAAATTCTAGGATATGACAACATCGATGAAGCAGTAGGCATGCCAGCAACAATCACTGGCCCTGATGTAACAGGAGTGAATGTTGATACAGGTACAGAAGTTATTGATGCATCATTGAATGAAATCAAAACAGTGCAGGCCAGCAGGCTGGCAGATTTGGAAGCATACGAACGCAAGGCACTGAAACGCTACAAGACCAAAGGCACTGCTGCAGTAACGTTTGAATCAGATACACTGCCACGCTACATGACTGATTACATTTATGCAGAACTAAAAGGCGTAAAAAAAAAGAGTGATATAGGCCACGTATTTCACTTTATAAAGGCACTCACATTGGCTGATCTCACACCAGCTGAACGCAAGGTGTACGACGCTATAGCCAAGAAACTAGCCACGCGGAGTGATAAGAATGCAGAAGCAATTGCACGTGGCGATTACACGGCCATTGACACTGATTTGCGTGGCGTGCTTACAGACAATGTAGCACAGCTGGTACTAGATGCTGGCGCACAACGCATACGCACCATACCTGGCATGGCTGATGTAGTAGGAGATGAGATTATTAAACAAGGTATTGCCAATCAGGCAAATACCTACATCGATCAGTACTGGCAGCCATTCCTGCAAGATTTATCAGACACAGAACGCGATTACATCAGCAAAGTAATCACCAACGCACAAACCACGGTTGGCATTACGGTTGGTGATATTCGCAATCAGCTGGCAATGTTTGGCGATTTGCGTGCACAACGCATTGCATTCACTGAACCCACACGAGCTGCAGCACAGCAAACGTTTGCCATTCAGAATCAGGCACTGCAGGCAGGCATCAACACTACTATGATTTGGATTGCAGAAAATGACACAACCATCTGTGATGATTGCAAAGATTATGATGGATTACTGCAGGCACAATGGCCAGTAGAAGTGACTGCAGGACCACCAGCACACGTGAATTGTAGGTGTGCTATTGGGTTAGTGTTGGTGGAATCACCAATCATAGGACCAGGTGAATAGATGGCATTTAGCATTGAAGTGCAGAACGCCACACTGCATCTAATCGAAAAGGTCAGGCAATTACAGCAAGATGTATTGCCAGTGGTGGCTGGCCTTGCAGTAACTGAATTAATTCTGAATGATCCACCACCGCCAGCACGTGGTGCCAGTGGTGGATTTGTCAGTGATAAGCAGCGCAAATTTGTTATGGCAGGCTATCGAAAAGGCACAATCCAAATACCGTATGTACGCGGCCGTGGTGCTGGCAAATCACAAAAGCTGAATAGGTCATACCTGGTGCTACGTGGCACTATTGCAGAGTCGCAAGTAGTAAGCACTGCCAGCTATGCACAGTATGTGATTGGCAATAAGCAGGCACCAATACATCAAGGCAGATGGTTAACCACTGATGAAATAGCACGACGTATGGAAGATAGTGGCAAGATTAAATCAGTGGTAGATCAGGCCGTAAAAGATGCATTTTCGTAATGCTACACTAGCAAAGGATTGCACATGGCAGATACGTATAGACCACCAGCAGACGTAGCACGCAATGCACAAATGGCCCTCGATGTACGCGAATCCAAACCTGCAAGTGCACGTGGCATGACGTTAGTAGGCCTTGCACGTGCAAGGCAATTGGCGAATAGGGAATTAATATCACTTGAAACCATACAGCGCATGGCATCGTATTTCGCACGCCACGAAGTAGACAAACAAGGCAGCACATGGGCTGATCAGGGCCGTGGCTGGCAGGCATGGAATGGTTGGGGTGGCGATGCTGGCATGGATTGGGTGCAATCTATTTTGAAGGAGAATGAACAGATGGAAGTGAAGGCAGGCAGTAGACACAGTGCAGCGGATATGAAACGCATTCGCGAAGCACGACGCATGGCAGAAGGCATTAAGGCATACATGGTAGAACTTGGTGATGATATGCAAGATGATGATATTAGCGAAATCAAATCTATGCATGATATGGGTGATGAATTCAACACACGCCAACGCATGATTGTGTCTGCACTGGTGGAAGTGACACACGAAGCAGGACGGTTTGATGCATCAGCTGGTGCCAATGGTGCACACTATATACCTGCAGCACAAAATGTATTTATGGCAAATGGCATCTGTTGCCAGCACTGCTATTTCTATCAGCCTGATTATCAGTGTGCCATTGTTGATGCAATCATCGATCCAATGGCCGTGTGTAAGTTTTGGGTAATTCCACAATCAGAGATTATGGAAGCAATGCCAGAATCAGATGTAATTACCGTGGTGGAAGTGGTAGAGCCAATGGCAGTAGATGCTTCAGAGTATGCACAGCCAATGGAAGACGATATGATGGCAGTGCGCGCGGCCGCTGATCGCAATGCTACACCAAAAGAACGCGAAGCAATGCCAGCAGGTGATTTTGTTCTGCCAGATACGCGAAACTTCCCAATCATCACACCAGATGATGTTTCGGCAGCAGTGTCGAGCTGGGGCCGTTATGAAGGCGAATCTACATTTGAGGAATTTAAGGCAAAACTAATTGCACTGGCCAAACGCAAAGGACCAGATTTTGTTGCAGCACTGCCACAAGCATGGCGTGATGAAATGGCCAAATCAGTGCGAGATTTTGCACGCCAGCTGATTGGAATGAATCAATGAAGTATGCAGTTAAACAAATATCAGATTACGTGGTGCGCGGCCGTGGCGTGGTGTTTGGTGGCAAGGATTTGACGGGTGATCGATTTACCAAATCAACAGACTTTGGTGATACACGGTCATTTGTAGGAATGCCTGTTTATTACGATCACGGCCTAAGTGATTTACAGTCACAAATTGGTACTGTGAAGATGTGGCAGCCTGATGATGAGGGCATCGATGTTGATATTGAAATTGACAAACGCCACAAATATGCACAGCAAGTGATGGCACTGGTCAAACGTGGTGTGCTAGGATTATCTACAGGTGCACTATCACATTTGGTGGTGCGTGATGGTGGCGAATTGAAACGCTGGATTGTAGGGGAGATTAGTTTAACGCCTACACCAGCAGAACCACGAACCATGGCTATTTCTGATACGAAGGCAGTGCCACAGGCTGGCAACAGCGGCCCTGCAAGTAACAGTAGCAATATACAAGAATTTACATCAAAGGAATTACCTACCATGTCAGACCAATTGATTAAAGATGCAGTAAAAGCCGCCATCGAAGAAATGGCAGGCGAACCTGTACGCGGTGGCGTTATTGCAGGCAATGCACCAGCCACTAAGAAACTTACCACCATGGGGAACAGCAATGATCAAATGCAGGCCCTCAAACACTGGATGCGTACTGGCGATGAAATTGCAGCGAAGGCCGTATTAGTCGAAGGCACCAATGCAAACGGCGGTTTCTTAGTACCTGAAACCTATGCACAGCAAATCATTGATAAGCGTGATGAAACTTGGATTGGTGCCAAGCTGCCAATGCAACGCTACACCACGCAATCTGATGTTTTTAACATTGCTGCACAAAATGAGAAATCAGATTTTGCATTCGTGGCTGAATCTGGTGCGTACAATCAAGATGAACCCACATTCAGCGGTGTGGCCATCACCTTGTACACTGCATCACTCGGCATGTTGATTTCAAATCAATTGTTGCGTGACCAAGCTATGGATCTTGATGGATTTGTGGCACGCGAAGTAGGCCGCGCGTATGCACGCCACTTGAATAACTTCATGTTGGTTGGTACGGGGTCAAGCCAACCCTATGGCATCATTCCACGTGCCACGGTAAACACCGAAACACTGGCCAGCACCACCGGAGTTGATGCAGCGGATATTATCAACATGGTGCACAAATTGCCAGCCTGGTATGCAGATGATAGTGCCAGTGTTGGTTGGGTAATGCGTAATACTACGCTTGGTGCTATTCGTGCACTCACTGGCAATTTCTTTAGCTTCCAAGCCACGCCACAAGGCGGCATTGACAATCTGTATGGCAAACCTGTTGCTGTTTCGGATAAGATTGCAGCCATGGCCGCCAGTGCCAAGAGCATTTTGTTTGGTAACTTCAATTACTATGCATATGTGGAAAACTTGAATCTGGAAATCAGCCGTAATCCATACCTGTATCAGGCGAATTACCAGACTGCCATTTTCTGTACTGCACGTTGGGGTGGCGATGTGACCCAAGCTGATGCATTCGTGTTGGGTAGCAATCCTGCTTCATAGGAGTAAACCCGTATGCGTGTAATGCTACACAACAGCCTTGCACGAACGGTTGGTAATCGTATGGTGGTCCATGCTGGTGGTGATGTTATTGACGTCACCACCAGTGAAGGCACCAGGCTGATTGCTACCAATCGTGCCACGTTAGTACCAGACGACGTGCCAGCCATCGATGTACCACAAGAGCAGGCACCACGACGGGTAAAACGTCTGCCAAAGGAATAAACCACTATGGCATATATAACTGCAGCGGATTTGCGATCATACATTGGGGCCACCAGTAGCAGTGATGATACCCAATTAGGATTTGCTGCCACGCGTGCACAGTCAATGGTAGAAACATACACCAATCGTATTTTTGAATGCCCTGCAGATACCACACGGTATTACAATGCACTTGATTTTCGGTATGGTGGCAACATTGATGCATTCAATAACACACTGCAATTGGATTTTGATTTGTGCCAGCTGACCAGTATTTTGAATGGTAATGGCCAAAGCATACCTACCAACATGGTAGTGCTATTGCCAACAAATTACACGCCAGCATACGCAATCAAGATACAAATGAATACCAGCTACATTTGGACGTATACAGGCACACCAGATGTGGCAATTCAGATTGTAGGACGGTTTGCCTACTCGATCACGCCACCATCTGATATTGTGGCAGCGTGTTTGCGTCTAGGCAGTTTCATTTATCGTGCACGCGAAGGCAGCCCTGATAGTGATCGCGCTATCCTCTCATCAGATGGCGTTATCCTACAGGCACCACGCATACCCACAGACGTACAGCAGACACTAGAACCCTACAGGAAGCGTAGCTAATGGCCAGTAATATTGGTGCAATCATCACTGCTATTGCAGCACTCAATGTACAGCTATCAGGTACCACAGTGCTGGTGCGATCAGGTACCACACTAAAAGACAGTGAAGAAATTGGCGATTTGCCAACGCGAATTATTTCACCTGTTGGCATGACGTCACAACGCACAAAGGTGCAAACATTAGGCGGCGCGGGCCACGTAATGAACACCGAATGGACCATTACAGACACGTGTCTATTGCGTGCAGTAGGCATGGGGTTGGGGTTAATGGATATTGCAGACGTGTACCAGGCATACATGGCTGCATACATTGAACAGGCACGCCAGCTATCAGGTCAAACATACACACTCACATTACTTACGCAACGTGCACAGGTAATTGAGTTTGTTACAGGATCAGGCCGAAACTATCACGGAGTAATATGCACACTTACATTTGTTGAGATTGTGCAGTAAAGGAGATTACCAGCCATGGCACAAACCACAGGCGCAATGTCAGGAGCTGCAGCCACCATTAGCTACCAATCAGGTGGCAGCGGTGCATTCACGGATATTTCAGGAAGCAGCCAATCAGTAGACGTGGTCACACTTACCAAAATCACTGGCGAAGCATACACGTTTGATGGTAGCTATGCAGTGCTAACGGTTGGCAAAAACGAACCATCAGAAGTGGTGGTAAATGTGTTGTATACCGAATCAACCACTGAAGGCTATCAGGTGATGTTGACGGCATTTGAGAATGGCACGACGATTGCACTGAAATGGGTGCCAAACGGTGCCACTGCTGGTGCAGATACCTATACTACCAGTGCTGGCCAAATCATTGCTGTTGATTTACCTGCTATTGATGCATCAAGTGCAGGCCCTATCATGTGTTCATTCACGTTACGATGTGCCAGCATTACTCACACGGTTTAATACTCAATGCACAGCAGTGTGGCGTGGCTGGTACCATGCCACACAATTTATAGGAGAGCAACAATATGTACAGCATCGATGCAACGAAGTTAACCATTCGCGACGTGGCAAACCTTGTGAAGGCTGGCCAGGGTAATGATTTAGATGCACTGCTACCAATCATGAATAAGTGTGTGATGGTAGATGACGGCCGCAAGGCTGAAGATTTGCCTGCCAGTCATTTGGCCCAAATCATCAGTGCTATTGTCAATCGTGTGTCAGGTGAAACAAACCCAAAATAGCAATGGCATTGCGTGCACACCTTTGGACCAAAGCACCAATGCCTATTGAATACCTGGAGCTGGTATTGTGTCGTGATATATACCACTGCACACCAGCAAACCTGCCAGACTGGCAAACCATTTCTGAACACTTGGCACTGATGGCCATTGAATCTGAAGTAAACGAACACAAGGCAAAGAAAAAATGAGTGATACTACTGTACTAATTCGTTTCTTAGGTGAAGATGATGTAACACCAGTGGCTGCTGCAGTTACCAACAGTGTGGAAGGCCTGGGATCTGCCACCAAAACTGCTGGTGGTGGATTCAATGCCCTGCAATCCATTGCCACTGGTGCATTTCAGGCAATTGGCACGGCTGCCACCAATCTGGCAGGGGCCGCGTTATCCAAGATTGGTGATTTTATTTCGGGAAGCATTAAAGAAGCATCTGAATGGAATTCTGCCATTGCACAAACTGAAGCAGTGGTGAAATCTACTGGCATGGCTGCTGGATTCACTGCACAACAATTTGGCGATATGGCATCTATGATGAGTGCCAGCAGTGGCAATAGCATTTTCTCTGATGATGCAATTCTTGGTGCAGAAAACGTACTAGCCACATTTACGCAAATCAAAGGCACAAATTTTACGAGTGCCACGCAATCTATTTTGGATATTAGCCAAGCTATGGGTACTGATTTGCAATCATCAGCACTGCAAGTAGGCAAGGCCCTGAACGATCCAATAGCAGGCATTAGTGCATTGTCGCGTGTGGGTGTGTCTTTTACTGATGACCAAAAGGCCATGATTAAAACCATGGTCGAAACAGGGAATGTGGCTGGTGCACAGCAGGTAATTTTAAGTGAACTTAATAAAGAATTTGGTGGCAGTGCTGCTGCTGCTGTTGATACCTATGCAGGCCAGCAGGCAATGCTAGCAGCACAGTTTGCTGATATTCAGCAGACGTTAGGGGAAGCACTGCTGCCTGTACTGGTACGGTTTGGCAGTTATGCCAGTGAAGTGCTAGTGCCAATAATTGGCGATTTAGTTACACAATTTTCAAACTTCATTAGCAGTGTTGACTGGCCAGGCATTATATCTGCCATTGATGCATTGTATTTATCATCTGATGCGTTTGTATCTGGCATTGACTGGTCAGGCACATTAGCATCGATACAGGCAGGGTTTAATTCATTCCTAGTGGCCATTACACCAATTACCACTGCTGTTGCCAATCTTTGGGCCGTGGCACAACCCGTATTTACTGCACTATATAACGCAATCGTTACACAATTTGCATCACCACAAACGATTGGCTATATGAACAATGTAGTGGTAATTCTACAACTATTGGGAGATATTTTAGTTGGTGTTGTAACGCTAGCAGTAAACACTGTTACTGCCACACTGCAGGGTTTGATGATGGCATTTCAATACCTGTGGCCATACATTCAAATTGTTATTAATGGAATGATGCAGATCATGGCGCCATGGCAGCAATTTATCATTGGCGCACTTACTGCAGTTAGTTTGCTTCTAAAAGGTGATTTTGTAGGTGCATGGTCCACAATCCAAAGTGCAGTAAGTACATTTGTTAGCACTACTTCACAGGCAATGGGTGCATTTGTGGCAGATATGCTAATCAAGCTGAATGGCATGGTGGCGAGCCTTGCAGCTGCTGCTATGCAAGTAGGGCAAAACATTGCAGATGGTATTGCCAAAGGCATCAGCAATGGCGTGGCTGCAATTACCAATGCAGCCAAACGCGCCGCACAGTCTGCACTTGATGCAGCTATGGCACTTCTTGGCATTGCATCACCATCAAAGGTGTTTGCAAACTTGGTTGGTAAACCAATTTCACAAGGTATGGCAGCAGGGATTATGGCAGGATTGCCAGACGTGACAAACGCAATGAATGCCACATTGGGGAGTGGTGTAAATGCAGCACAGGCCACGGTGCAGAATTATTACCAGCTATCAGCCACGTATAATACACAGCAGAGTGAATCAAGCATTATGGCAGATTTCAATGCCATGCAAATTCTAGCAGGTGGTATATAGTGCCATACACACTTACCTACACCATACAAGGTACCACATACACACTGAATGGCTATGATACAGTATCAGGCCTAACGTTTGGGTATTTGGGTGATCTTGGATTTGGCATGGCGCCATTACATCGAATCACGCAACGCGGACCACTGCAGCAGGGTGATTCAGATGTAGATTTTCGCCTTGATCCAAGAGTATTGCAATTACCATTCATCATCACTGCCAACACGATTGCAGAACACTACGCAATTCGTGACAAAATACTAGCGATATTTTCGCCATCAAACGTGGTTGGTGTGCTTACCATCACACGAGCTGATGGCACACAGCGCGCCATTGCCACAAAAATATTAGGTGGTTTGTCACTCGATGTAGATGCAAAATCAGGCTATAGTGTGAAAACCATTGTGCAGATGCGTGCTGATGATCCTACCTGGTACAATCCTGCACAGAACATCATTGCTGGCACGCCAGCCATTGTAGGCACTCCCACACCTATACCACGCCTATACCCTGTTACCTATGGGGCTAGTGGCACTATTAGTGTTAATACGGCCGTGGCGTATACTGGCACATGGAATGCATACCCAAACATTGTGGCAGTAGGGCCGTTGAATAGTTTGATTATTCAGAACACCAGTACAGGTGATAGCATCACCTTGACTGCCAACATTGCTGCTGGCACTACATACACGTTTGACTTACGCTATGGATTTAAAACCGTAGTGGACCAGTTAGGCGCAAATCAGCTGGCAAACATTAGTGCCACATCAAACCTCGCCACGTTTAATCTGGCACCAATGCCACAAGTAATTGGTGGTGTAAATACCATTTCAATTACTGCCACGGGTGGCACGTCTGCAAGTGCAGTAACGCTTACGTACAATGACAGATTTATAGGAGTATAACCACCATGGCTGAACAATCAATTGGGTATGCCACTACTGGCACGGGTGATGGCCCTGCAGCAGGTTATGATTCTGCACGCATGACAGTGATCGAAGCAAAAACATTAGGCATCGGAGTATTGTTACAAGGTAGCTATTTGGCACAATCAGGCACAGGCACTGCCACGTTAGCTATTGCAGATGGTAGTGCAGTGGTGGCCACAGGGACCACTACTGTTACTGGTGGTTATTTGTACGAAAACACCAGCAGTGCCAGCATTGCGGTTGGAGCAGTGGCGAATGGTACGTATTTGTTAGTTATCCTAGCCAATGAGTCTGGTGCAAGTGTAACAGTTACGCGATCAGTAGCAGGCACTACTATTGCCACCAAAACCACGCGGCTGGCACTGGCCACGAGTGCACAATTAACGACTGCTGCACAGCCCTATATCACACTTGGCACTGTTACCGTGGCATCTGGCCTTGTATCAGTAATCACACCATACAATGCATTTGCCAACGGTCGCCAGCAACGCACACAACAGTACTGCATGGGTGCAGGTGGTACCACTGGTGCAATGCCTGCAAGCACGTACACGGGATTAGCTAGCTATGCAGTGAATACAAATAGTGCTGATGGAAGTATGACGTTTACCACTGGTAATGGTGCAATCACAATTTATCAATCTGGTGTGTACCAATTTGATTTTCAAATTTCGTATGATGCAAATACTACAGGAAATCGAAGCGCGGCAATCCTTGGATTAGGCGCAAGTTTTGCATCAATGTCTGCAGTAGTCACCACGCTATATCGCGCCAGTGCCACCTATGCAATTACAGTAACGCCAGGCACGCCAGCAGTATATTACCTGCAGGCATGGTCAAGTGTCATAAATCGAAGCGTATCTGATTCATACATTATCTGCACACGGTTATAATTCATGGCACCTATATACACAATGACCATCTACAATGCCAGTGGCGTAATTCAAACCATAGCCACGGATTATTTGCAGTTAGGAATCAGCAGGCAGGTAAATGCCATTGCAGGTTTGACGTTTACGATGGCTAGCACGTCACCTAACGCGCAATACCTGCAGTATGGGTATATTGTGTCAGTGACGCGACAAGACGCAGCACAAGATATTACTGCAGCAGTAGAATTTGCTGGCATGATTCGCAAGATTGTACGAGTGGTGAGCACGCAAACCATTTACCAGATTACGGCCGTATCAATGATGGCCCTGTTATCTGATCGCGTGGTAGCATATCGTGCCAACGTAGCGAATAGAAGTGTGTTTGCTGCAGTGCCTGCTGAAACAATCCTAAAAACATTGTTCAATTACAATTGCACGGCCTTGGCAGTCACTGGCACAAAATCACAACGCATCATTGATGGTAATACAGCAGGAATGACCACCAGTGCAAGTGCTGGTGGTGGCAGTACAGTAAGCATTGCCTGCAGTATGCAAAACCTACTTGAAACCATGCAGAAGGTAGCAATAGGCAATGGTGGTGATTTTGATATGGTGTGGACTGCACCAGCCACGTACACATTTACCTGGTATTTAGGCCAGCGTGGTACCAATCGGAGTAGTAGTGTAATCCTATCAGTGGCCACTGGTACTATTGCAGAATTGCAAGTGATTACAGATCGAGTGCAAGATTTTACCAACGTGATATTAGGTGGCAGTGGCGAATCACTGGCACGTAATATGTACAGCAGGCCCGCGTCACTAAACACGGGTTTGTCTAATCGTGAACGGTTTATTGATTCACGTAGTCAGGGAGCAGGCACCACTGCTGCCTACTACAACACGATTGGTGATAGCACACTGGCACAACAAATTCAACGTCGCACTATATACAATGTAAAGCTGACACAAAACGCAGCATTACGGTACGGCCGTGATTACTTTTTTGGCGATTTAGTCAGCATTAATGACAATGGCACGTTAGTGGTGCAGATGGTGCAAGGTGTAGATTTGAAATTTGATAGTAATGGGAGTGAATCAGTAAATGTCAAACTTGCTAATCAATAATCTTGCATCAATCATTGCAGATACACAGGCACTGCAACGTGTTGAAACCCCTGGTGCATGTTTGACACTGACACGATCAGGCACACTAGCAATTACCACTGCTGGCACACTCATTACATGGCAAACAGAAACCCGTAATAATGGGTTTACATGGGCCACTGATACAGTTACCATACCAACCACAGGGTACTACATGATACAGTGCATGATTGGTACGACTACATCACAAACTATGATTATCCAACGCGTAATTAACGGTACAAACATTGGTGGATTTTCAATACAATTGGCTGCCACCAATTATTTTACTGGCACAATGATGATGTATTTGGCTGCAGCCACAACATTGCAAATTCGCCTTGTACCTGGTGCAAACACGACAGTTACACAGGTTGCAGAGTATGCAACTGCAGAATCACCACTATTGCATATTGTACAGCTGACAGGAAGCCAAACATGATTATTTATCGATTACTTATCAGTGTGCCACAAATCACCACACGGTATTGTGATGAATTTGGCACATATTACGATACGCCACCAGCTGGCAGTTATGTAATTGATTCGCCAGCCATCAATGAAGCAATGGCTATGGTGCGTGATTATCGCGATCAGTTGCTACAGGAATCAGACTATACGCAATTGCCTGATGTGCCATTAACTGCTGCACAGGTACAGCAATGGCGCGTGTATCGTCAGGCATTGCGCGATTACCCAAAACTGATTAATGTGGCTGAATGGACTGCACCACCATGGCCTGTTGCACCATGGTAAAAGTGTGCTATAATCGTTTTGTCGATACACATACTTCACGCCACACAAACGCCACGGACCGCCACGCAAACCGCATGCGTGGCGTTTGTGTGTTACAATCTATTTGCTAGTCTAGGCAGTCACTAAATAACGATTTTGATCGCACAGCTGGCGCGCGTGGTACCGAAATTAATACGCGAGATAAACCCCCAATCTAGTGTACATCGATTGGGGTTTATTGCGCCAAAATTGCCTATTGCCATGTATATCAAAATGATGTACAATCATGGCAGGTTATTCGCACTAGCACAGGAAGCAGGAACAACATGCCAAAGTTTATGATTTGCATCGATGGCAAAGTGTACGAGATTTACGCACAAGGCCGTAATAAGGCAGTGCAGGCTGCCATTAATGAACACTATGGCCAGCCAATGCCAGCAAAGGTATTGTTTGCACGCTACATGACTGGTGGTGTGGTGTACCAGGTGACCACGAGCCGCGGCCAAATTGACGCAATTGTGAAGCAATAGGAGTGATGGCAATGAATGCACAGCAAGAATACGAATTCGCACTACTATCATTCTGGTACCAACGTGCAGAACGTCGCAATGACCAGGTAGGCATGGCTAGCTACAATCGGCGAATATTTGCACTGATCAGTGCAGCATACCCGTGGTACTACAAGGCATTGCCAGAAACAGTGAAAGGTGAATAACATGAGTGATACCAATAAAACGCTAGTGCGAG
>Ga0209191_1000604_pt1 | contig 27290 bp, 47 predicted proteins | sample S_130626_EF_Meta_FD_187320 | JGI IMG/M metagenome (GOLD analysis project Ga0209191, IMG submission 187320) | Freshwater microbial communities from Lake Simoncouche, Canada to study carbon cycling - S_130626_EF_MetaG (SPAdes) (version 2) | ecosystem: Environmental > Aquatic > Freshwater > Lake ...
ACTCTCCAACCGAAACAATCAAAGGTATGCGCTGTGGAAACTGTGCGGCCTTTATCCAAACTCCTAAAATGATGGCCTGTATTGAAGGCGGTCTTGAAAAGGATGAAGGAGAAGGAGAATTATCTTATGACCAGAATTTCATTAAAGCCGCTGATCTCGGCTATTGCGACTTATTTCAGTTTACTTGTGCTGCCGCCCGTACTTGCGATGCGTGGAAAGGTGGCGGCCCTATTACTAAGGAGAAACCATGAAAATGACAAAACCAAAACAACCCCCTAAAGGTATGCCCATTGCAATTATGATTGCTGTTGGCAAGCCTAAGACTCGTCCTATGCCTATGCGTGGCGAGCGCACTGCTAAGAACATGACTAAAAAAATGGGTCGTGGAAAATGAAAAAGACTAAAGCAGAAACCAAGATTTCCAAGGTTATGCGTGAATATGGTGTGGGTAAACTGCACTCTGGGTCTAAGAAAGGCCCAGAAGTTACTTCTAAAAAGCAAGCCATTGCTATTGCCTTATCAGAGGCGGGAATGAGCAAACCTATGAAGAAGAAAAAATGAAACAAGGTCTTTACGCTAATATCAATGCCAAACAAGAACGCATCAAAGCGGGTTCTAAGGAAAAGATGCGTAAGGTTGGTTCTAAAGGCGCTCCTACTGAGGCGGCTTTTAAGGCTGCGGCTAAGACCGCAAAGAAGAAATGAAAACTCCCGCTTGGCAAAGAAAAGAAGGTAAATCTGCTTCTGGGGGCTTGAATGCCAAGGGAAGAGCATCGTATAATGCAGAAACAGGTGGCAATTTAAAACCACCAGTCAAGTCGGGAGATAACCCTCGTAGGGCATCCTTTTTAGCACGAATGGGCAATATGCCTGGCGCTGAGATGAAAGATGGAAAGCCTACCCGACTTTTACTTTCTCTTAGAGCTTGGGGCGCAACGTCCAAGGAAGACGCTAAAGCTAAGGCTAAAGCGATCTCTAAGAGGAATATGAAGTGAGACCAGTATCTATCAGTAAGAATTTAACTGCTAATACGGCTACTACGCTGTATACAGTACCTACTGGATACTATGCAAGGTGCGTCTTAATTCACGCTTGTAACACAACTCCAAGCAAACACATTTCATTTAGTTGGTATGACGCAAGTACTGCTACATCAACTTTAATTGTTAGCGAACAAGTTTTATCAGCAAGAACAACATTAACGCTTATTTCAGACACACAATATTTTGTGATGGAGGAAGGCGATTATATAACTGCTACTTCTGAAGCGGGAGCAACAATGTCTGTACTTGCAACATTTGAAATTGAAGGGTCACAGAGAACATGACTTACTTAGAACTTGTTAACGATGTGTTAGTTCGCTTGCGTGAAAGCACAGTATCTACTGTTGGCGAAACAACCTATTCTTCTTTGATTGGCAAGTTTGTCAATGATGCAAAGCGTCAGATTGAAGATACATACACTTGGAACGTCTTAAATCAGACAGTAACAGTTACGACTGCTGCCAATACAAGTTCATACTCTTTAACTGGTACTGGTCAGAAGTTTCGTATTGCTGAAGCCCTTAATACTACAAGCAATATTATATTGAGCAACATTGCAGTTTCAGACATGAATCGCAAGTTAAGTTTTGGTACGCCAGCTACAGGCATTCCTGCTCAATATTGCTTCAATGGCGCAGATTCTAGTGGCGATACAAAAGTTGATTTGTATCCTATTCCTTCTGGCGTATTTACTTTAAAGTTTGAAGTAACCATTCCACAAGCCAATTTGACTTCTGACAGCACTTCAGTCAAGGTTTTGGACTATTTGGTGACTCAGAGTGCCTATGCTCGTGCTTTGATTGAGCGTGGTGAAGATGGTGGTACAAACTCTTCCGAGGCTTATGCTCTGTTTAAAGGGATGCTCTCTGACGCTATTGCGATGGAAAGCACTCGTTATCCTGAAGACAACTTTGTGGCGATCTAATGGCGGCACAACTACAAACATACAGTCTCTCAGCACCAGGCTTTTATGGCCTGAATACTGAAGATTCTCCCCTTGATTTAGGGGCGGGATTTGCTTTAGTTGCGACTAACTGCATCTTGGATCAGTATGGTCGTATTGGTGCTAGAAAAGGTTGGTCAAGGGTTAACTCTTCCTCTGGTGCTTTGGGTGCTAATGATGTTGGTGTTATCCATGAATTAGTCCAGACTGACGGAACTCTTACAGTTCTATTTGCTGGCAACAACAAGATATTTAAACTTGGTGCTTCTAATGCAGTGACTGAGTTGACCTATGGTGGGGGGGGTACTGCTCCTACCATTACTGCAAATAATTGGCAAACTGCATCCTTAAATGGCATTGCTTACTTTTTCCAAACAGGTCACGATCCACTCATTTATGATCCCGCTATAAGTACAACTACTTATCGCAGAGTTTCAGAGAAGTCTGGCTATGTTGCTACAGTTCCTCAAGCCAATATCTGCTTATCGGCATTTGGTCGCTTGTGGGTAGCTAATACATCTACAGATAAGGTAACAGTTAGCTTCTCTGATCTGATTGCGGGTCATGTATGGGGGGGTGGTACTTCAGGCTCACTAGATGTTTCTCGTGTATGGCCTAATGGTGCTGATGAAGTGATGGGCTTGGCAGCTCACAATGATTTCTTGTTTATCTTTGGTAAACGACAGATTCTTGTCTATTCTGGTGCTTCCACGCCATCAACTATCGTTTTGAGCGATACAGTAGGCTCTATTGGATGTATCGCAAGAGATACGATTCAAAGCGTTGGCTCTGATGTAATTTTCTTGTCAGATTCAGGTGTTCGATCACTGATGAGGACTATTCAAGAGAAGTCTGCGCCTTTGCGAGACCTATCCAAGAATGTTCGTTTTGACCTAAATTCATCATTAGCAAGCGAAACACTCTCTAATTTGAAGTCTGTTTACTCAGAAAAAGAAGCCTTTTATCTGCTTGTTTTACCCGCTTCTTTCCAAGTTTATTGCTTCGATACTAAGCAAACTTTGCAAGATGGTGCTTCCCGTGTAACTAAGTGGGACTCTATTGCTCCTACTTGTTTACGTTCATTGCGTAATGGCGACTTGTACATTGGTAAGAATGGGTATATCGGGAAGTATGGGACTTATCTTGATGACACAGTGACGTACCGATTTGCGTACTACACAAACAATGCAGACTTGGGAAACCCTAATCAGATTTCTATTCTGAAGTCTGTAACTGCCATTGTGATTGGTGGATCAGACCAGTATTTGTCTATCAATTGGGGATTTGATTATTCTGGTGCTTATCGTGCTGAGAACGTCTATATTCCCTCACAGACAAGTTATGAGTATGGTACTGCTGAATACAATATTGCCGAGTATACAAATGGAGTGCCAATTAAGACTCTTTCTGCCAATGCTTCAGGTGCGGGAAAGATTGTCCAAACAGGGTATGAAACAACCATTAAAGGTGTTTCTTTTTCATTGCAAAAGATTGAAATTCAAGCCAAAGATGGCAAAATGGGCTAAGAGGTAAATCATGTCAAATTACACCAAAACCACTAACTTTGCATCAAAAGACAACCTTTCACCTGGCAATCCTCTAAAGATTGTTAAGGGTACTGAGATTGATACAGAGTTCAACAACATTCAGACGGCTGTTGGCACAAAGACAGACAACTCTGCTGCTGCCATCACTGGTGGAACAATCACTGGCATCACCGATCTTGCGGTTGCTGATGGAGGTACTGGTGCTTCTACTGCGGCAGGTGGTTTAAACAACCTATTACCTAGCCAAACAGGTAACGCAAACAAGTACCTCCAAACTGATGGTACTAACGCTACTTGGGATGCAGTAAGCCTTTCAACTTCTGATATTACTGGTACTTTGGCTGTAGCTAACGGAGGAACTGGTGTAACTACCTCAACGGGCACTGGTAATGTAGTGTTGTCAAACTCGCCAACACTTGTGACTCCCGCATTGGGAACGCCCTCTGCACTTGTTGGCACAAACATCACAGGAACGGCATCTGGCTTAACTGCTGGCAATGTTACGACAAACGCTAACTTAACAGGTGGCGTAACCTCAGTTGGTAATGCCGCCACAGTTGTAACTAACGCCAATTTAACAGGCGCAGTGACTTCTGTTGGCAATGCAACGTCTTTGGGATCGTTTACATCTGCAAACTTACTTGCGGCATTAACTGATGAAACTGGAACTGGCTCTGCTGTATTTGCAACATCACCAACTCTAGTTACTCCAGTTCTAGGAACACCCGCTAGTGCCACTTTAACCAATGCTACTGGCCTTCCTATCAGCACTGGTATTTCTGGTCTTGGAACAGGCGTAGCAACCTTTCTAGGAACTCCATCAAGTGCTAACTTACTTGCGGCTGTTTCTGATGAGACAGGTACAGGGGCTTTGGTCTTTGCTACCTCACCTACATTGGTGACTCCTGCTCTTGGCACACCCGCTAGTGGCGTTGCAACCAACTTAACTGGCTTGCCATTGTCAACAGGTGTGACAGGTACTCTGCCAGTTTTGAATGGCGGTACTGGTGTAACCACTTCCACAGGTTCTGGCAACAATGTTTTGTCAACAAGCCCAACACTTGTAACTCCTATCTTGGGTACACCAACAAGTGCCACATTGACAAATGCAACTGGTTTGCCTTTGTCTACTGGCGTAACAGGAACACTTCCTGTTGCCAATGGTGGTACAGGCCAGACTTCTTACACAGATGGGCAATTGTTGATCGGTAATTCTACTGGTAACACTCTGACCAAAGCCACTTTGACTGCTGGTTCAAACGTCACGATTACCAATAGCGCAGGCGGGATTACTATTGCATCTTCTGGTGGTAGCACAACTCCAGGTGGTTCTACAACTCAAGTTCAATATAACAATGCAGGTGCATTTGGTGGCATCACAGGTGCGACTACTAACGGCACAGCATTGACTCTTGTTGCTCCTATATTGGGAACTCCTGCTAGTGCAACTCTGACTAATGCAACAGGACTGCCTTTGTCTACTGGCGTAACAGGAACTTTGCCAGTAGCCAATGGTGGAACAGGTCAAACCACATACACCGATGGTCAACTGTTAATTGGTAACAGCACAGGCAACACGCTGACCAAGGCGACATTGACTGCGGGAACAAACGTCACGATTACCAATGCTGCGGGTGCAATTACGATTGCGGCTACTGGTGGTGGTGGCTCTGGTGACGTAGTTGGCCCATCTTCTGCAACGGCTAATGGTATTGCTCTGTTTAATAGCACAACAGGTAAGTTAATTAAAGACAGTTCAGCTTCCGATGGTTTGATTTATGGTCTAACTGTAGGCCGTGGTGTAGGTGCTGTGGCTTCCAATATGGCTGTGGGTGTTAGTGCTTTGGGCGGTGGGTCGCAAACTGGTATTCAAAATACAGCGGTAGGTTATCAAGCATTGTCTGCCAATACATCAGGCGGTTACAACACGGCTTTTGGTTATACAGCAATGAGAGATAACACAACTGGCGAACAAAATGTAGCTTTGGGTCGTGAAGCACTTCAACAAAATACTACTGGTATTTATAATACGGCATGTGGTATGTCGGCATTAAGAGTTAACTTAAATGGGTCAAATAATACTTCTTTAGGATTTCAATCTCTCCAATCCAACAGCTCAGGCACAGGCAACACAGCAGTAGGTTATCAAGCGCTTGCCTCTAACACGACAGCCCAACAAAACGTGGCTTACGGCTATCAAGCCATGTATACAAACAGCACAGGAACTTACAACACTTGCGTGGGATATACCGCTGGATATGGTTTAACATCAAATCAAGCGTGTACCTTATTAGGTTATAACGCTGGTTCTTCCGTAACAACTAATGGAAATCGGAATACTTTTGTAGGATACAGAGCTGGTGAATATTCTATTGCAACAACTTCTGGTGATTCAAATATTTATGTTGGTTCGCTTGTAAGAGGCTCTGCCGCAACCAATACAAAAGAAGTTGTAATTGGAGAGGATACTGTTGGCAAAGGTTCTAATACTGCTTACATCAATGCAAATGGTGGTGGTACTTACAATGGTGCTAACACTACAACGTGGGCTACAACTTCTGACGAACGCCTAAAGAAAAACATTGTTGACAACAACGATGGGTTGGACAAAATAAATTCTATTCGTGTTCGCAACTTTGAATATCGTGTTGCAGAAGAAGTCACAGAATTGCCAACGCATAGCGTAATAAATAAAGCGGGCGTTCAACTTGGCGTGATTGCTCAAGAATTTCAAGCTGTTTTGCCTGACTGCGTTAAACAAGAATCTACTGGCGTTTTAACTGTTAATTCAGATAATTTAGTCTGGTATTTAGTTAATGCTGTCAAACAACTTAAAGCAGAAATTGACGAATTGAAAGGTAATGTATGACCACTTTTGTAACAACAATTACAGCAATGTATACATTGCAACAGCCTGACCCTAATTATGTGGTCAATGCGCTTTGGCGAGTAACTGGTGTAAATGGTCAATACACAGCCACCTCTGATGGTAATACTACTTTTGACTCTAGCCAACAACAAGGCGCAGTAATTCCTTACGCTGATTTAACTGAAGAAACTGTAATTGGATGGATTTCTCCTAAAGCTATTGCAAGCGCACAAGCCTGTGTGCAAGGTCAAATCGACAGCATGATTACACCGCCTATCAGCCCACAAAACACAGCATTGCCTTGGTCGGCATAAAGAAGAGGAATAAATATCATGGCATACACGCAAGAACAAATCAATGCGGCTTTAGCAGCTGAGTTAGCGGCTCGTCCGACTACATCTGCCTATGATTTGGCTAACTATGCCATGCAGACTTATGGCATTACACCAGCTCAAATTGACAGAGCATATCAATCATTAAATGTTAGTGCTTTGCCAGAAACTATTGATTACGCAACTAATTATGGTGGTGCGCCAGTAGGTAGTTTTAAAGCAGAAGGTACAACTGGATATACAGGCCCATCACATAAAGTTACAGACCCTACAACTGGAAAACAAGTAGAGTTAATTTATAGTGCGCCTGGATTTAATCCTACCGATCCAACTACGCTGAGATACCTTGGTGAGCAAAACTGGCGTGATCCCAATAGTTATGGTGGTACTTGGTATAACACTTTTGCAACTCCCGCACAAAGAGCACAAGCAGATGCTTTATGGTCTGCTGATTGGAAGAAGCTAAACGCACAAGATATTGCTAATGAAATTCCAGGTGCTGTTGCAAGTGGAATGATGCCTAAAACTGGTGCTGAAGCAATGAAAATTGTGAGTGCGGCTCAGACTGCTGCGGCAACAAAAACTGGCTTGCTTAGTGGTCAAGCAGTACAAGCAGATATTCCTGCAACTCAGCAAACTGCTCTTGTAACTCAACCTGGACCTCAAGGACAAACAGACGCAGGAACTACTCGACAAGCAATGGCGCAAACTATGGAAAACATTGGAGTAAAAAAGACGTATACAGATGCCGAGATGAAGCAAGCGTTGAGAGACCTTAGCTATCTTGAACCCAATGCGTCAGTCAAAGATATTATTTCTGCGGCAGCAACCTATGGAATCAGCAAAGACAAAGTTGTTGAACACATAAGTTCTTTTACCTATACGGCTGACAATGTAAATAAGTTAGCTAAACAAATATTGGCTCAGAACACAACTGGCACTTGGAAGGGTGATGTTAAGCCTGACCAAGCGGCTCGTTACATGGCTGATGATCTTGCTAAGAGTGGTATCACAGATATTTCACAAGTTGGCAAAGGTGCTGATGGAATCATCAATACTGAAACTGGTGCAAAACTTATCTCGGGCTATGGTGAAAGAACAAAGGGAAATCTTTGGTCTGGATCATACGAAGGCAAAGGAAATACTGGTTTTGGAGTGCAATTTACTGAAGCAGGTAAACCAATCTTTTACACAGAAGGTGCATCTTCTAGCACGCTGAAAAAAGACCTAATTAAAGCGGCACTTGTTGCGGGTGCAGTTGTTGGTATTGTTGGCCCTGAAGCACTTTCTGGAATATTTGGTACGGGTGCTTCTGCTCTTACGGCTACAGAAGCGGCAGGGCTTGGCTTGACTGCTACAGAAGCGGCAGGTTTAGGATTTACTGCGGCAGAACTAACAACAGCAGGTTACACAGCAGCAGAAATAGCGGGTGCAACTACTGTTGCGGCTGGTGCTACTGCGGCTGAAATTGCTGCGGCTAAAGCTACTGCTGATGCGGCTGCTGCGGCTGCGGCTACTACTGCAACAGGTCTTACTGCCTCACAACTTGCTACTGCGGCTAAGTTGGGTTTAACTGCGGCTCAGTTCTCTGGTTTGCTCACATCTGGTGGACAGACTATTGCTGGTCTAATGCAACAGCAGACTTCTAAAGAAGCGGCTGATAAAGCAAGGGCGATGATTGATGCTGAAACCGCTGCAGCTAAAGCATCTGCGGCTTTCCGTCCAGTAGGAATGACTACTCGTTTTGGTACTTCTGAGTTCAAGATTGATCCAGTAACAGGTCAATTAACAAGTGCAGGATATACAGCAAGCCCAGGTGTTTTAGAAGCGCAGAATCGTTTAGTTGCTTTGGGAAATCAAGGTTTGGCACAAGCTGAAGGTGCTCAAGCTCAATTTGCACCTTTACAAACAGGTGCTCAGAGTTTGTTTAACTTAGGTAATAAATATATTGCTCAATCTCCTGAAGATGTTGCTAAAAATTATCTCAGCCAACAAATGGCTTTGCTACAACCTGGTCGTGAGTTGGAATTAGCTAATCTGCAAAACAAACTACAACAACAAGGTCGTGGTGGTTTGGCGGTTGCTCAAGGCGGTACTTTAGGTGCAACTACTCCTGAGCTACAGGCTTTGTATAACGCTCGTGCTACTCAAGAAGCTCAGTTGGCGGCACAAGCTCAACAGGCGGGTCAACAACAAGTTGCATTTGGTGCGGGATTACTTGGCACTGGAGCACAAACTATGGGTCAGTATTACGCAGGTCAACAAGCTGCTTATGCGCCTTATACAACTGCATTGGGTCAATTTACAAACTTAGAACAATTGGCACAACAACCTTTGACAATGGCTGCTGGTCTTGCTCAACAAAGTGCTGCGGCAGGTGCAAATGTTGGTAAATTAGGCTTAACTGGTGCAGGTCAGAGCGTAGAGTTGGCAACAGGAAAAGCCGCTACTACTAATCCATATTCAACAGCATTGGCGGGTATAACTTCTAATCCATTGTTTGCCAAAGCATTAGAAAGTTTAACTCCATCTGAGGCTCAATCACTGTTTAGTCAGACTGCTTTAGGTCAATCAGGATTTGGAACTGGTTTAGCTTATGGCAACCAAGACCTTGGCCTATTTTTATAAGGATTCATCATGGCAGACAATATCGTAGCGGGTTTATTTGGACTAAACCCACAAATGTATGGTGAACAACAACGTGTAAATGCACTGCAAGAAGGTATTTCACTTGCTCAACTAGACCCCGCCTCTCGTGGTGCGGCTATGACCTATGCTGGTGCTAAAGGTCTTGGTGGTGCTTTTGCCAATGCTTTGGGTGTACAAGACCCACAATTACAGATGATTAGTGCCAGAAGCGCAATTCTCAAACAAGTTGACCAAACTAATCCTGAATCACTTTTAAAAGGTGCTCAGATGTTGGCGCAATCAGGTGACCAACAAGGTGCTATGGCTCTTGCAGAATATGCTCGTAAAGCACAAAGTGAAGTGGCTTTGACACAACAACGTATGGCTGAAAAGATGACTCCAGAGCAACGAAATGCTTTGGCATTTGCTGGAAGTGTTGCTGAAAAAGGAACTCCTCAATTTAATCAAACTTATCAAAAGACTTTATCTGAATTGATAAGCAAAGAAAAACCAGAATTAACTTCTCCTGAAATGAAGAATGCTAAAGCAATAGCTCTTCAGGAAGGCCCAGAAGGTTCGCCCGCTTATAACGCTAAATACGCTTCTGAACTGCAACGTCTGACAACTAAAGCAGAGGGTCGTCCTTTGATTAAGGAAATTGGTGTAGCGGCAAATACTCGTGAGCCTGTTTATACATATCAAGAAGGTAATAATGCTCCTCAACAGATAACTTATAAGACTGTTGATGGTAAACAAGTGATGGTTCCATATACGGGTGGTGTTGACAGAACAACTGCCAAAACTACTGTTACTGTTGATGCTAAAGGACAAGAGGCTTTTACTGTCGAACTAGCTAAAGATGATGCAAAAGAAGTTAAAAATGCACGAGGAATACGTGATGCAGCAATTAGTGAACTAGGTACTTTGCAAAAGATGCAAGAACTTAATCAACAACAGTTAATGTCGGGTTCTTTTGCTACAGGTCGTGTTGGTGCATTGAATTTGCTAAACACATTAGGCATGACAAGTAGTACAGATACCAATAAACTTGCCAATTCAGAACAATACACAAAAGTTAGTGGTGATTTACTGTTAGATAAAATTAAGAAACTTGGAACCAATCCATCCAATACAGACAGAGAGTTTATTGCTAAGATTGTTCCGCAACTTGAAAATAGTCCACAAGCCCGTCAAGAACTTGTTAATTATTTAGTTGAGAAAGCTAACAGTGTTGTTTCAGAAACAAGTCGATTAGATACATATGCTCGTAAAAATAAAGGACTTGAAGGTTTTGTGCCTAAAGTTCCTCTTGTTGGACAGACACCTAATCTTAGCTCCATGAGTACAGAAGACTTGTTAAAAATTGCTAAAGGACAAAAGCCATGACAACAGCAGAAGAGGCAGTAGCAGAACTTAAAAAACGTGGTGTCACAGTTTCTTCTGAGTCAATTTTAGAAGAGAAGGGCACTACTTATGATGAGTTTAAAAAAGGCACTGAAAGTTTTTTAAAAGGCTCTGCAAAAGGCATTGTTGATATTGTAGGTGGATGGGGAAATCTTTATGATTACCTAAAAGAAAGCAAAGACCCTAATGCTTTTTCTTCTACAGGAATCATGCAAGGAATTGTAAAATTAGGTGGCCCTGATTTGCAACAAGTATCAGGATATAGAGGCGCATATGAAGCGGGGCAATCTGCCGCCCCTGCTGTAGCTTTATCTGCAGCTGGATTGCCTGGATTATTTTCTCGATCAGCACTTGGGTTGGCTGGGGAGGGAGCTGTTGCCGCTGGAACTGGAATGGCTGCTCAAGCTATTGCGCCAGATAGTCCATTAGCTCAATTTGCTATTCAAGCCTCTCCTTTTGCAGTTAAAGGTGGATTAAATGCGGCTAGGGGAGCTTTTACTGCCCCAACAGGACAAGTGCCTTCAAATTTAGATGAACTGTTGCGTGTTGGTAGGATGACACCAGGTGAGGCTACAGGAAGTAGAATTCAGTTGGCTAAAGAAACTGCCGCTGAAGTTTCTCCCAAGATTGAAAATGTTGGAAACTTATTTAGACAAGCACAAGCACAAGATGTTGGTGGATTTTTAGATAGTTTGTTTAAAAAAGTAACAACACAAGCCGCAGACCCTACTACAGCCGCCAATGTTGCTATTGGTTCTTTTGATAACTATGGAAGAGCTTTATCAGGACGCTTGCGTAGTGATGCACGTGTTGACTTTAATGCCGCTAAAAAAGCTGGTGGTTTAGTATCAACTGATCCTGTTGTAAATATTATTCAAAGTGAATTAGCAGCATTACCTACTGAAATACAAGCGTTGCAACCTATGCGTTCAGCTCTTCAGAAAATCATTGATGAGTATGTAGTACCAGCTAAAGAAGCCGCTGTAGAGCCATCTAAAATTCTTGGCCCTACAGGTCAGCCAGCTTTTGTCAACATTACACCTGCTGTACCACAACAACTAACTAAGATTAGCATTGATAGACTTCAGAAAAATCTTTCTGCATGGGGTGAAGCCGCTTATTCTGGTAAAGCTGACTTTGGCAAAGGAAATATATTTGAGGGTGTAGCTCCAGGTCAAGTTAAAGGAGTGGCTATCAAAGTTCTTAGAGGATTTAAAGAATCATTAGATGATGCCGTTAATTCTGGAGTTGCAGGTGCTGATGATTTAGCAAAGGCACGTGATAAATTTAAAGTTAACTTACAAAAGATTGAAGAATATTCAAACTATCCTTTAACTAAGTATTTTGATGTTGAAACACCTACCGCACTAACACCAGAAAAAGTCATTACAAGATTATCTAATGCAACTCCCTCTGAGCGTTTATTCTTAAGTCAGGTACTTTCCAGTAGTCCTAATGGAACTATGGTACTGGATACTGTAAGAAGATCGCAACTAGAGGAACTAATTACTAAATCACAAAAAGTTGCTGCAGGAGCTGCTGAAGGATCACCAACAATAGATTTAAAAACTTTGTTGACTGAACTTAACAACAAGAAAAGTGATTTTAATTATTTATTTCCTAATGCAGTGGATAAAGCCGAGGCATCTTTAGCAATTCAGTGGCTTCAAAAAACTGCTAAAACTGCTTCAGAGGCTTCAAAAGGTTTGCAGTCTGAAGCATATGCAGCCGCTAGAGGTTTGGGTGGAACATCACAACAAGGTTTGATTGCACGTGAACTTGCATCACTGGCAGATGTAATTACAAAAGACCCAAGAGCAATGGCTGATGTTGTTTTTAATCCTGACACTGTTAAGAAGATGGCTGAAGCACAACGCACAGGAAAACTCAAAAAAGCGGCTGATTTGGCAACAATGTTAGGTGTTAGTGCGGCAAAGTTTGCTCCTCGTGTTGGCCCTATGCTTGAGACTGCTCAACCTGAAGACACATCCCAACAACCTCCAAAAATTGATTTAACAGGGATGGCTACTATTGATAGACAGCAAGCCATTGAAGAACTTAAAAATCGTGGCATTGCGGTAGAAGAGTAATGATAGACTTTGCCGAAGCATTTGTTGCGGCAGTCTGTATCACTTGCTTTGTTGTATTTTGTAGTTACATCATTGTTTGGGCGTATCCGTGAGATGGCTATTACTAATTCCATTTGTTCTGTTAGTAAATGCTAAGTCTCCATGCACAATTACAGAATTTTATGGGATTAGTTCACTTGGTGATCCAAGTCTTAGACACTCACAGTTGTCTATGTGGTTGTCAATAAATGGAGATAATTGTTCATCTGATAAATTGGTGGTTATTTGGAATAATCTAGCAATGTGGGCTGGTACTGCTGATAGCTCTGAATTAAGAGGAAAGATTCTTTACTTTTATTCTAAGGCTACAGAAAGGGAAAAGAAATGATCCCGCCAATATACAAATGGTATCCAATGGTGCAACCAGAAGGCTATCCAACTAAAACAGATGCGTTAGAACGTAGGGCAGAACGATTGACTGAAGAGTACAAGCAATCCCTAAAGATGAAGAAGGTAGAAGACAAAATTGATGATCTTGAGTTTCAGTTATACGTGAAGAAAGCAGAACGCAATCAATTAAGTCTTGAGATTTTTACTAACCGAAAATTGGACATATTTATATGAATGAAAATACTGATGTAGTAGGTAAATTAACTTACTCTGTAACCCTGATGGTAGCTTCTACTCTTTGCTTATCAGTGTTGGGAATGGTTGTCGCTTTTCTTCTAGGCTTATGGGCTAAAGAAGTTGATAATGCAGAAATCTTTGCCATGCTTCACCCTGCTTTTCAAACCATCATTGGTGGCTTTATTGGCCTTTTAGCGGGTGTCAAACTTTCACATGGTGATAGTCACCATAAATGCAAACATTGTGGAGAATAAGTATGCTTGATATTCTTTCTGGCGGTTTACTTGGTTCAATCTTTGGCGGCATCTTTAGGATGGCCCCTGAAGTCCTTAAATGGATGGACAAGAAGAATGAGCGTGAGCATGAACTCAATATGTTCAAGTTCCAGTGCGATCTTGAAGCTCAACGTGGTCAACAGAAACTCGCTGAAATAGGCGCACAAAGAGAAGCCGCAGTAGACACGGGCGTGATGAATGCCTTTCAATCAGCCATAGAACAGCAAGCAACGATGGTTAAGGCGGCAGGTGGATGGGTAGCCTCACTTTCAGCTTCTGTGCGTCCTGTGGTAACCTATTGGGTGCTTTTTGTTTGGTCATTTATCCATGTTTGGTTTGCTTGGAACGCATGGCTTGGTGGTGCTCCCGCTGTTGAAGTCTTCAAAACAATGATGACCCCAGACTTTTCTGCTTTGCTATCAGGAACTATTAACTATTGGTTTCTCGATAGAACTCTGTCTAAGCGTGGCATATGAACTTAGAGTTGGCAGCAGAACTATGTAAAAGGTTTGAGGGCTTTCGTTCTAAGCCCTACCTTTGCCCTGCTAACGTAGCCACGATAGGCTATGGGTCTACTTACTATGCTGACAAACGTAAAGTGACTTTAGAAGACCCTCCAATGACTCAGGAAGAGGCTAATCACCTCCTAATGATTGAGTTGGAGCATACATACTTGCCAGGTGTTCTAAGAAACTGTCCGATTCTTGCAACAGATGTAAAAAAATGTAATGCCATTGTTGACTTCGTTTATAACCTTGGAATTGGCAGACTACAAACCTCTACTCTCAAGCGAAAAATCAATGCTTCTGATTGGGAAGGTGCTCAAGAACAACTCATGTTGTGGACTAAAGGTGGCGGGAAAGTGTTGCCTGGTTTACTCAAAAGACGGGTTGCTGAGTGTTCCTTGTTAAACTAAACTGTAACAAATATCCTATAAGGTGTTGAAATGCCTAACATTCCTACACCGCAAGATGTCGTACACTTCGCACAATGTGTCAAAAAGTGGCAACAAGTGCTTAGTCTTGGTGATTGGCGTATAGAGAAAGGAAGCAAACCCGCAAAGGCGGCTATGGCTTCTGTGGAGTTCAATGCTTCAGCTCGATTGGCTACTTATAGGTTAGGAGACTTTGGTGCTGAGAAGATAACACCTGAATCTCTGGATCAGACTGCTTTGCATGAGTTGCTTCATGTATTTCTGCACGATTTAATGACTGTGGCTCAAGACCCTAAATCATCTCAGGATGAAGTGGAAATGCAAGAGCACAGAGTCATTAACCTTCTAGAAAAGTTATTGTCTAAGGGTTCTCATGGTATCAACTAATGGTCTTAATTCGTGTACGGATGAGCAATTCATAGAACTCTGGGATAAGTATCAATCTGTTACAAAAGTAGCAAAAATACTAGGTATAACTGAGAGAGCAGTTAACTACCGAAGACGCAGTATGGAAGAAACGCATAAGCTCAATTTACCAGCAAGTGATTCTAGAAGTGCCAAATATGATTCCAACAGACCAAAATCCTTCTCTCCGTTAAAACAGATAAATCTTGGCATACTGGATGGGACTGTGATTGTATTCTCAGATGCCCACTTCATCCCAAGTCAGCGTACAACAGCTTTTAAAGGGCTTCTATGGGCTATAGAACAGTTCAAACCCAAGGCAGTGATATGTAACGGGGATGCGTTTGATGGAGCGTCTATATCACGCCACGATGTAACTGACCAACCACAGACTTCTGTTATCCAAGAGTTAAAGGCTTGTCAGGGTGCGCTAGGTGAGATTGAGGAAGTTGCTAAAGCTGCCAGACACAATGTAAAGCTCCTATTTACATGGGGCAATCACGATATTCGGTTTGGCAATCGTTTAGCGCAACACGCACCACAATTTAAAGAAGTTCAGGGCTTTAAGCTGACAGACCATATCCCAGATTGGGACTTCTGTTGGGCAGTATGGCCTACTGATAAGGTCATCATCAAGCACCGATATAAGGGTGGAATCCATGCCACACACAACAATACTGTCCAAGCGGGCGTTTCGGTGGTTACGGGGCATCTGCACAGCTTAAAAGTTACACCATTCTCTGACTACAACGGATGTAGATACGGAGTAGATACAGGAACTTTGGCTGAGACTGATGGGCCACAATTTACCTATGCTGAGATAAATCCAAGTAACCACAGATCGGGCTTTGCAGTGTTAAACTTCTTCAATGGTCAGCTTTTATGGCCTGAACTCGTCCATAAATTTGATGAAGATCAGATTGAATTCAGAGGTGAAGTGATTGATGTAGGTGCATTTTGAGTGCTTGGCTAATCATTCTTACAGGGGCAATCTATGCCTATATTGCTGGTGAACAGCTTTGGAAAGATAACCCACACATGGCTATTGTGTACGCAGGGTACGCCTTTAGCAATGTGGGGCTTTATCTGTTGGCAAAGTAGCTTATTCGCTATCGTCTAAACCAGCAGCAATTACTTCCTCTGCTGCATCATCTTCAAATTCATCCTCATCACAGTCAATTGCTTCATAGTCAACTGACCAATCATTCTCCTCTTGGAACTCGATAAATTCTTGAATGATTTGAATCTTCTCGAAGTCATGGGTTTCAACTGTAATCTTCTCACTGCCTATCCAACCAAATTCCATTTCAAATTTCATGATATTCTCCTGAAGCAACCGATTGTTGCAATGAAATACTAGGCTTAATTTGTGTCAGTCAAGTGTCTTCTGGAACACTCCGTTAGGCAATAGTATGCCCTTCCGATTCTTAATCTGATCGTACGCAACTTCCATGCAGTCTACCAGATTGATATCTTGCAAAGCGCAGTAGTTAATAAGGCAGACCATGACATCACCAACAGAATCCACAATAGCTTCTTTGTCCTTTTTGATGGTGGCATCTGCTAGTTCTCCTATTTCAGAAACTGCTTTTAGTAACTGAGACTCTGGGTTGCTATTAGGAATAATCTTTCGAGCTTCTGCCCATTGGATTATCTTTATTTCAATATCAGCGTAACTCATTTTTATCCCTTAAAGTATTTTCAATTTGACTAAGAGTATCGTGGTCAACAAAAGAGCAAAAGTAAACAAACTCTTCTTCTGTCAGCCCTTCCCATTCATGCTCTTCTGCTTCTAGTGCGGCTTTAATGGCAATAGTTGCTTCAAATGCCTGTTTATCAGAAACACTAAAATCTTTTAACGCCCCAAGTGCAAGACGTAATGCTTTATCTTTACTCATCTAACTCTCCTTAATTCCATTACTTTCTCGGGTGGTGGTGGTAGCATCTTCTCGCTTGGTGGATTCCATCCATGCTTTCTCCATAGTGCTTGGACATCTGATCCTGATTCCCATTTAAAGTCTTTCATGGGAACAGATGGATAGCTAATCTTGGAATGTGGTGGTAGTTCAATCATAGTGCTCTCATGATTCGTTGATTTCTGCCAAACTTGCCACGTTTGACACCCGAAACTTCAATAAATCCCTTATCTAACAAAGCACGATACCTTGCCGTTATTGAGGAATATGGGTAGTTTGGGAACATACCAAGGATGTCGTCTGAGATACATCCATCTGGGAAGCCTTTAATGGCCTCATAGACCATTGTTTCTAGCTTGGTGGTATCAACTGCTTGAGCCGCCTGATGGCTCGTTGTGGGGTCTTCTCTTCTAGCCAGTTTAAACGCTGGCGTACCAAAGAATCTTTCCATCGACTGTTTCATGTTGCCAAAAATATCATTCATTTATTAACTCCTATTAGGTGGGGCTACGGCTGCTCGTCTGCAAGCTCGGAAACTCTTTGCACAGCTTTCGCCCCGTGGTTATATTAACTCAAAAAGGCAAATCCGACTCATCAAATTTAGGCTTTGGTGGTGCTCTCAGTGGTGCTTCATCCTTTGGAGACAGAGCTAAACCCATGAACTTACCGCCTTTACCCTCTTTGATCCATGCTGATAGCCAGTAATCCTTGCCATCAACAGTTAGATTTCCTTTGTAATCAGGGTGTTTTTCTGATTCCTTTTTGTCGTTTTTGAACAACACACCTGAGTTATCACGCTTTTCCATTTAGATTTCCTTTGCTTTCTTTAACGCTGCACGCACTTTACTAGGAAGGAGTGTCCATAGAGCCACTTTTTGTTCTGAATCTAGGTTCTCTCCCTCCAACTTATCCCAAGCTGCCTTGGGGTCACCTTGCTCACAAGTAGCAATCAATTCAACTGCCATCTCTTGCAAATACTGCACCTCATCTGGTGGAATGTTATCCATTGCGCCCTGAGTAGGTGTAATCACTACTGTTTTGCCCTCTTCAGGTAAGTCTTCACCGCTATACAAATACATCCCGAGTCCGTGTAATGCCAGGGCTTTTGTCATGCAACGCATGATGGCAGTGTTAATTGCAAAAGCATCAGGGTTTGGGATGGCCTTGTTTCTGTAGTCCATCACAGGTAATTGACAAGTCATTGGTTTGCCAAACATGGTAGCGGTAACGAAAACCATTGCCGTACCATTGATGTCCATAAAACACTTATCTCCAAACATCTCTACCTTGTAGGTGGCAGTAGGATCAGCTCTTAAAGCCTCTGCCCATGCCCAAGCCCATGATAGGTAGGACAAGCCATTTTTCTTCTCAACGTGTTCGTTGACATTCTTTTTTAGTAATGCTTCTATTGACATATTAACTCCTTTGATTTTCATCTAACTCTTGTTGAATAATCTCTTTTTGTTGTTCAGGATATAAATCCTTAAACTCGATAAAGTCTGCTTCTTGGCAGCAAACTATTTTATTTCCCTTAATTGTCAAACAGTAAGGGCAGTAGTAGATGTCTGAGAAATGTTCAGAATACTGTACAAATACTGATTTCATGTGAGACTATCAAAAGCCATTTCCCACAGAACATCACCCGCCAGATCGGTGAGCTTGTTCAACTCATCCTCTGTCAATCTTGTTCCATCTTCGTAACATCCATCTGAGAAGTAGGCATCAGAGAAGTCTGGATAATCTCTGCTATCTACTCCATCTACTTCTAGGTCTACAACCTTTTTTCCATTAAGAATCGGCATTATTCGCCCCTTGCTTTGAGCATCATGTCGGCAATCATGTAAGCCTCTTGAGCCATGAGATCGGTGTGAACAAATAAAGTTCCAATGTCACCTCCTTCTTCATAGTCCATTTCAAAACCATCTTCAGTTACATATTGTTGCGCCCTCTCCATTGCCATCAGGCCAACCATAGCCTTGGCAGCAAAGTAGTCACGCAAGGTCATGCCTTGACTTTTGGCAATTGAAATCGCTGAAACAACTCGATCATTGCATTGTGGAAACGCTTTTTCATTCATATTCACTCCTATTTGTTTATCAAAATGTGGGGTTTTTGTTGCCCACACCACTAATGTGCCACATAGATTCCTGAATTTACATAGGGGTTTTCCCTAATTTACGCAACTTTTTTATCATGCTAGGCTACTCGTATGAACATCGAAAAAATTGAACTCCAATGTGCTGAAACCTTGCTTGCTTATGCAGAGTCAATGGCTGAGGCTTATACCAACCAACCAGAGGACACAGAGGCTACTTTGACCGCTTTAATTGGCAGAACACTAGAACTACATCTGAACCGCAAAATCAACTTGGAGAACCTTTACAAATGACCCAACAAGCAATTATCAGAGCTTTACAGAATGGATCGCTTACTGCCTATGAGATGGAGAATTTAACGGGTATCCCAAGAACTTCCATCGTTGCTGCTTGCAAAAAAATGTTTCGTAAGAAAGAGCTTACTGTTGAGAAAGTTAAGGTAAATCGTGCTTGGGTCTGTAGATACACCCTAGAAAACCACATGATTGAGGCTAAAAAAGCCGCCAATGATGAGCCTTATAACAAGATAAACCCCTTTGATGTACGCAATGCCAAGGGTATTTTTACAAAGGCTGAGTATGCCGTAATGAACTCTCAGGCCAGAAGGTTGTTCAATGGCAATCCTCATTTCACAAAAGAAATCACAAATAATCAATTTATCTGATATAGTATTTTGAAGCATGGATAGATAAGGGGTAGCTACCTTATCGAAAAGAGAGCCTCCCCTCCTTCCATTGTTTCTTTTTGTAAGAGGGAGGACAGAGCGAGGAAAAAATTATGCTTTTACAGCCGAAAAACTGGGCTATCTTTCAGCATTACAAAGATCGTTGCCCACCTTGGATAAAACTTCATCGTGATCTGTTAAACGACAGGTCTTATATGCGCTTGCCTATTGCTAGCAAAGCGATAGCACCTATGCTTTGGTTGCTTGCAAGTGAGTCAAAAGATGGTGTTTTTGATGGCTCACTAGATGAGCTAGTCTTTCGTTTACACATCACGCCAAAAGAATATCAAGATGGAGTCAAGCCGTTGATTGATAACGACTTTTTCATACTTGTTAGCGGAGTGCTAGCAGAACGCAAGCAAGTAGCTATCCCAGAGACAGAGACAGAGAGAGAGACAGAGAAGAAAGCAATTAGCGTTGCATCGCCTGAAGGCGTTTCTAATTCTGTTTGGCAAGAATTCAAAACTTTGAGGAAAGCCAAAAGAGCACCGATAACCCAGAGAGCCATTGATGCAATTTCAAGCGAAGCGCAAAAGATTGGATGGTCGCTAGAGAAAGCCTTGGAAGAATGTGTAGTTCGTGGTTGGCAAGCATTCAAAGCAGATTGGGTCGTCAAACCAAACCCCGCAGACATTGTGAGGCTCACAGTTCCTTCAAAGAATGAGCCTGATGCCGCTTTGGAAAAGATCAAAGCTGATGATCTGAAAGCCGCACCCATACCATTTGAGGTATTGGCAAAGATGGCAGAGTTGCGGAGAAAAGCATGAAAGTGTTGCCAATAAACAACTTTGAAGTTGAGCCTTGGTTGCTTGAAAAACACTATGCCAAGCGTATGCCACAAATAATGTTTGCTTTTGGGCTTTACAAGGATGACATTCTGGTTGGTGTCGTAACGTATGGAATTCCCGCATCACCACCACTTTGCATGGGAATATGTGGAAAAGAATACTCAGACAAAGTTTTAGAGCTAAACCGAGTCTGTTTGTTGGACAACCATAAAAACGAAGCATCATTCTTGGTTGCGAACTCAATCAAGCTATTGCCAAAACCTATGATTGTGGTTTCTTTTGCCGACACAAGCAAAGGTCATGTGGGGTACGTTTATCAAGCCACCAATTTCCTCTACACGGGTTTATCCGCAAATAGAATTGATTGGACAATCAAAGGACAAGAGCATAAACACGCTAAAACCATTGGTGATGGTCTGACCTTGGCAGAGATAAAAGAGCTTCATGGTGATGACTTTTACTATGTCGAACGATCTAGGAAACATCGTTACATCATCTTTCACGGGTCAAAGACTGACAAAAAAGTTATGCGGTCAAAACTCAAATACGAAGTTATGCCGTATCCCAAAGGCGACTCACAGAGATACGACTCTGGAACAACTGTAAAAACCCAACAACTTTTATTTGTATGAACTACTTTGAAGCAATGAGACTTTTGGACAGAGTGAAAGATGGTGTTCCTTATCCCTTACACCTGATAAACACAGCACTGGAGTTAACTGGTGACTTGGAGTAGAAGAAGCATTCAAGGCGATAGAGTAATTCTTGAGCAAGCCGAGGCCAGAGAACTCTATCGGAATTGGGAATGGGGAAAGAATCGTGATCTCATTCGTGCCAGATTAGAGAGAGCCGAGAGAATTTATGGCACTGGCGCAAGAGATCGCATAAGGGAATATATGAACCGAATCAAAGATGGGACACTTCTATGACTTTCATGGTGACTTTTAAATTGGATGTTGACCCCGTTGGTAAACAAAGAGCAAGATACGCTAGGCGAGGAAACTTTGTCCAGACTTACACCCCTGACAAAACAAGAACTTACGAATCTTTAATCAAAGAAGCCGCAACAGAAGCAATGGGAAGTTCCGAGCCACTAGAAACCCCTGTAAATCTGTATCTCTACATTCGAGCACCTATTCCAAAGTCTTACTCTAAAAAGAAAATAGCAGACTGTTTAAACGGCATTGAGAAGCCAATCAAGAAGCCTGACGCATCAAATGTGCTGAAGAGCGTAGAAGATGCGATGAATGGAGTTGTTTACATAGATGACACTCAGATCGTGAATATTCATGTAACGAAGGTTTACTCAAGTCAATCAGGAATAGATGTATGCGTAAAAGAATGCTTGGACTAAGGGTAAATCCCTATGGTATTACGCAATCAATTAAGTAAGATTTAATTTTTAACAGGAGTGAATCATGGAATCAACTTGGGAATTTGACACGACAGTAGGTGCGGGTAGCGTAATTGTTACTATTGTTTATGAGTATGAAACAGACGAAGATTCAACCTATAACGAATCTATCAAAGAAGTTTGGTTTGAGGGTCGCAATGTCATAGGGATATTCTCTGACGAACAATTCAAAGAGATGGAGTGCGAGGCGGCAATGCGCTTTCAACATCACAAACTCAACTACAAGACCGAGGATGTATGAGCAAAACGTGGCAACTAATTCTCATTGCACTAACGGCTTTTTGGGCGGGAGTGCTTTCTTTACTGAGGTTTTGGTATGACTGATTGGACTAAAGAGGAAGACGAGGCATTTAATGCCGTTGAAAAGCAAAGTAATCTTGGAAAGCAAATATTGAGAGACTTAGGCCAACCCTACCATTTCGATGTTTTTGTTTCCACCTCTCAGAGAAACCAAGTCTTAGAAGAAGTGGCAAAAGAGATCGAGAAAATGACTGTTTTTGGAAAAGACACAATTTCAAGTTTCACCATTGTCATTAGAAGCATGAAAAGGGCAGAGGGTTAACATGAATGAACCTACCAAAGCCATTCAATATCTAATTGACACTGCGCCACTTTATGCAAAGGCTAAAGCTGACAGGATGTTTTTAGAGGAGTTTCGCAAATCACGCAAATCTCAACTGGCGAGCCAAGCGGGAACAGAAGTTCTTGGCAAACAGGAAACCTTTGCTTATGCCCATGCCGACTACATTGAAATACTCGAAGGAATCAGGGAAGCCGTGGAGAGGGAGGAGCGTTTTCGTTGGCTTATGACTGCGGCACAAGCGCGCATTGAGGTATGGCGAACAGAGCAATACTCTGCCCGAATGGAAATGAAGGCCACCACTTGAACAACAAACTGAATGCAAAGGAAAGGCTACACCTTGCAAGGGTCAAGTCTTTGCCGTGTTCAGTATGCGAAGCATCAGCCCCAAGTGAAGCCCACCACTACAAACAAGGGCTTCAATATACTTGCATTGCCTTATGTGTAGATTGCCACCGCAACCCAGTGATGGGATGGCATGGGCAACGAAGGGCTTGGGCTATAAACAAGATGGACGAAATAGACGCATTGAATGAGACCATCCGCAGATTGTGCGAGGAAATGCCCATCAAAGGCTCTAAAAGCCCGTTCTAAGCGGTTTTGATGGCTTATCCATACCAACTACGCCAGACAAGAAAAAACCCTCCTAAGAGGGTCTGAGGGTTTAGCGTTTCCCGCTAAGTATTCGCAGAATTAGAGCAATACACGCATAAATCATAGATCGTTTAAACACGCTGTGTGTATATAGCTGTTCAAAATCTCAGCTTCTGGGTGATACTTTTTAAGTTCAGCCACCGCATCCTCTAAAGATTCTGCGCTTGTTTCGTCATATTCAGCGTGAACACAATCAGGATATGGGTAAAACTCAATGAGATAAGTTCTAAAAGTCATAATTTAATCCTTTTCGTTTTCGTAGGCTTTAATCATCAATTCATTGTCAATATATTGTCGAAAAATTTGATAAATTGTGTCTTCTTTTTCTCCGCTGAAAAAGTAAGAGGCATTTTGTCCACTTGTCACGCCTAAAGCGTCTTGAATGTGTCGGCAAGCCTCATGCAAAGCATTTTCTGCAAGTTCTTGAATATCTTGTTTGTTCATTTATTCTTCTCCCAAATTTTGTAACCATTTGGCATTCTGACAATGCCATGTTGATGTTTAAAACGCTTGATTGCGTCTTTTTTGTCATATCCGTGTTGAGTCCATGCACGATGAATCCATGATGGGATAAAAAAAAGATAATGTTTCATGCTTTCACCTTAAGTTGTTTAAACGATATGGATCGGGCATAGTCTGACAAATGAAACTCGTGCAATATTTGGTCTGGGTTTTTCTCTGACCAATAATAAAACCCTCGTTTAGCTCGTTTCTTGTGCGTGAATTGCAAATGGTCGAGATCACAGATTCGCTCATCAAATGATCTTGGCTTGAAGCCACTCGGAGGGTTTATCATGCTTCCACCTTTTTAATTGCTTGCTTGCTCTGTTTGATTTCTAAAAGAATAAACTCAGCCCAATTTAATGCTTCATCCTCGTTTAAAGTCCATATTGGATCGAGGCGTAGATCGCTTGCGGTTTCTTCTGCCGCCTCCCAATCTCCATGATCTCCCAAGTTATACAAGAGTCCGTCTGGGTTTAGTGCAAAGTAAATCATGCTGACACCTTGTCATAAATAGCCCATTGAGCCGTGTCGTAACCTTCTAAGTCAGGGATTGCGTTGGAGATGATTGCCTGAATAAACTTAGAAGCCAGAGAGTCCTCAAATTCTGGATGTTCGCAAGATTGATAGCGCAAGCACTGAGCCGCCTTGATCGCTTGAATAGCCGTAAGAATGGGTGCGCCTCGGTCGTAATCAATCTGCGTGGTTTCGCTCTCACCATAGCGATAATTAACGCTTTTCACGTTTTCCTCAAATAGAATCTGCGCCACGGCTTGCTCATTGCCGAAAGCGTTTAAACGCATTACTGTTGCGCCATAGGAAACGCCCACCTTATGCCTTGAGGCATACCGAACAAGAGCGTTGATGTGTGAATCGGAAACAATAAAAGCTGACATTTTGAACACCTATTAAATGATGCGACATTGCACCGAATAGACCCAACCCGTGAGCCTACCCGTTGGAATTTCACTTAACCAATATATCGAAATAAGCCAACAGACCGATACAGAGGGCAAGCCCCAACCCGATACAAGTTAACAAGTCGTAAATTATGTTTTTCATGGTGATACCTTATAAATGTCAATCATCGTATCTGGGTGAACCCATCGTTGCTTGGAGTCGGGCGCATTTTTATGGCACAAATAGACTGTGTTTTCTGATCTCTCTCGCCACGCTGATCCCACCTCATCGTAAAGCGTTGAACCATTTTTAAACGTGAATTTCCAATCATTAGGGATTGATCCATTCATCTCAAGGTCTGCAAGGTCGGTAATAGCCATTGAGCAGACTAAATATTTCCAAGTATAAGTCTGCATGATGTTTAAACGCTCTCAGTTAATTTTGTCGCCAAAGTAAGCCCGATCAGTCTCACCCATAAATCTGAAAAACAGATCAGGAAAAGCATCTTCAATTCTGGTCTTATTTGTTTTATCTGCTTTTTGCCAAGCCTCTGCCAGAGAACCCGCAAAGCCACCGCCATGTTCACGCATAGTATTTGCCGCATTGTGTAGAGCATTCCAACGGCAAGCCTGAACCATATTTTCAAAATCGTAAGTCATTTTTTACGCCTATTAAATAATGCAAAAGTGCATCTCAAGCCACTCTGTCACAATGGCTCAAGATAAACTGTTTAAACGCTCTCACCAAGCCATTGCTTACGTTGCTCTGTGAGCTTGTCGAAAACCTCTTGTCGAGTGCCTTTGTATCCCTCTTGATTCAATATTGCATAGGCGCTCTTACCTCTCTTTTTCATGCCTAACATCTCAAGCCTTAGAGCTTGGCGTAAGGTCAATAGGCGCATTTGTTCAATGTGTTCTGGGTTAGTGATTACTGACATAATTTAAGCCTTTCAAAGTAGTGCAACAGCGCACAGAAAAGCCCTTGCGAGCTTCCCTCTAAGCTGTTTAAACGCTTTGCATCTCTCCGTGATCTGGGCAATGTGGTGCGCCCATGTCATTGAGCCACTTACCCGCAACCCTGACTGTGTAACCACAATCACGGCAAACACATTTCAGCATTCGGGTTGATTGTTTCTTTTGAGCGTTTGAAGGGATCAAGTCAGCATGGGGATAAATGCCAAGCCTCTCAAGAACTGGAGAAGCCCATGCCTTGAATTTCTCACCCGCAACTGTGGCGGTCATTTTTCCCTCTAAGCCAATGGCTAAGGCTGTGCGTTTAAACAGCTTGCCGTGTCCATCGTTAGGGTGACAAGCATGGACAAGCTCATGCGCCAGAATGTCCAAAACCCTCATGCTGTCGCTAATTGTGGGAGAGATAAAAATCTCAGCGTGTTTGTCAGCAGATGCACGGGCAGACCAACATTCGCCAATTCTGCGATTCTTATTAGAAAGAGCAGATTTTGAAGGAAAGCCACAGCTTGAGCGAACCTCTAAAGGTAAGTCAACGCCATGTTGTTTAAACAGACTGCGAAGCTCTGTTGTTGCCTCTGAAAGCCATTGTTCTCTAGTGTTGGTCATAATATTCACGCCTATTTAATAATCACTGAAAAGGTCAGTTCCTAAGCAATATTTTAAATTAGCCAGAAAGCCAACCTATAGGGAAAACCCTATGTTTGCCAACTTTAAACCCTTAAGGGTAAACCCTAATATCTATACCCCATGCAGTACCAGTTATTCACAGGCTTTGGTCTTATATAAGAGTCAAAATGTGGACAAGTACAAACACTGGTGTGAATAACTTTTTTTCAGGGGTAAGTGAGGGCAATGGCTTGAGACGCTCTGAGGGGCTAAAAATGGCCTTCCTGAGCCTTTTATTAAAATAAGTAGAAACCCTTAAAACAATGGTTTACAATTATTTAAATTCAATAAATTGGTGAAAAAACAATGGGCAGACCCTCAAAACCTAATACCCGATATTTCCAAAGGACATTGACAGACCCAGAGAGGATCATCTTGCTTTCAGCGGGTAAGGGGAATATTTGCAGAGGGTTTGAGAACGTACTAGATTTATACAGTTACGCCCACAATCTAGGTTTTCGCCCAGATATGGACATGGGTATTTTAAATATTGTCGCAGATAAACAACAGCCCCAAACAGAGGATTCAATGGTAGGGTAAACACTAAGGGAAGGATAGATAAGGGTTAACACCTAGAAAGATAAGACTACCCGAAAAGGTGCATCACTCTTTCACACTCGATTGAATGCAAATAAGAATCATTCGCATTTAGACATAAGGGTAAACGAGTAGGTAGAAACCCTTAGGTAGAAACCCTAGGTGGTGGGATGTATGGGGGGGGAGGGGGTGGGTTGGGTTGTGAGATATTTGTGGTACACCCTACCCTCAGAAAAAGCTAAAATGAACTAATCCATTCCAAGGAGGACAAAATGGAAAAAAGAGGAAGAGGAAGACCCAAGGGAAGCGTTAAGATGACCATACAGAGGTTTGCTGACAATCCACCCCTTGTACTACCTAAAACAGACCATCAACGCCTGAAGGAGCTTAAAGAGCTAATGATTAGGTCTGGAGGTAAGGATGTGGCTCAGAAGGTTATTGAGATTGCCCTTAATGATGACCATCCCC
>Ga0209191_1000605_pt1 | contig 27221 bp, 31 predicted proteins | sample S_130626_EF_Meta_FD_187320 | JGI IMG/M metagenome (GOLD analysis project Ga0209191, IMG submission 187320) | Freshwater microbial communities from Lake Simoncouche, Canada to study carbon cycling - S_130626_EF_MetaG (SPAdes) (version 2) | ecosystem: Environmental > Aquatic > Freshwater > Lake ...
ATCTATGGCGGTGGCGGCGGTGGCAAATTTATTACTGGGACTGCGGGTGCTAGTATCTATGGCGGCGGGGGCGGCGCATATAACGCAGCAGGAGGGACTTCAACCTTTGGCGGCAATGGAGGCAATACCACAGTAGCAGCTGCTGCACCAGGTGGTGGTGGTGGCCTTTTAGGTAATGGCGCCCGTGGTGAAGTTCGTGTATGGGTTCAAAAGGTTACTTAAATGAAATTATCAACTTCAAATACTAATGCTAACATAGCAATTTATTCGTCTAATGGCGTATTGTCGAATGCAGCATATATCGGTGCCAATTCTGTTATTATTCAAACAAATAACATCATATCAAATTCTGTTTTAGATATTGGTGACACTACAATAAACTCTACTGCAATCACTACACCTTCTTTGATTATAGGTGGCGGAATATTTTCAGGATCATTGAATGGTATTGTCAACGCACAATTCTTTACAGCAAATGGTACATGGACAAAACCTCCAGGTTTGACAGGAAATGAAAATGTGTTAATTATGATGTGGGGCGGCGGCGGCGCGGGTAACAATACTACTAGTTCTGCTAAAACAGGGGGTGGAGGTGGAGCTTGTTCTATTAGTACTGTTCCGCTATCATCTTTAACTAGTACTTGTGCAGTTAAAGTAGGTAGCGGTGCAGCAGTAGGTACTGCAAATGGCGAAAATTCTTCGTTTGTAGTAAATACCAGTTCAACCGTAGTAGCTCATGGCGGAGGTTCTGGTATTAACTCACTAACATCTCCTGGCGGAGGTGGTGGAGTATTGGGTGCTGGGTCAGCAGGACAAGGTGGCACACCTTTGGGTGGCTCGTCGAGCCCATCAGTTTCAACTTTCGGCGGCGGCCTGGGAAATTCAAGTTCGGGTGCATCTATTTTTGGCGGTGGCGGAGGAGGCACGGGTTCCTCAGTAGGTGATGGCGGCAACAGCATTTATGGCGGCGGCGGCGGCGGTATTTCTATTACTAGTAATAGAGGGAACTCAACATTCGGGGGATTAGGCAGCGGAAGCGGTTTTTTACCTGATAGTCCTGGCGGCGGCGGTGGCGGTGGATTGGCAGGAGCACATGCTGGCGCTCGCGGAGAAGTAAGAGTATGGATAATAGGATGACATTTTTCAATTTCGATTTTTCGATAGCAGATTTAACAGCAATATTAAAAAATAATAAAGAAGTTACTGCGTGGCATATTGCACTCACAAAAATACTTCCTAAGTATGAAATCAATACTAAAGAAAGAGTCGCTGCATTCATTGCACAAACGGCACATGAAAGTGGTAACTACACAATACTCAAAGAGAACTTAAACTACTCCGCAGAAGGTCTTGTAAAAACATGGCCTAAACGGTTCCTGACTGTAGCAGAAGCAATGCCATACAATCGCAATCCTGAAAAGATTGCAAACAAAGTTTATGCAGATCGTCTAGGTAATGGCAATGAGGCATCAGGTGATGGATGGAAATACAGAGGTCGTGGCGTCATTCAATTGACGGGTAGAGATAACTGCACAGCATTCGCTAAATCTATAAATAAAACGCTCGATGAAACTATCACGTATCTTGAAACAAAAGAAGGTGCAATTGAAGGTGCTTGCTGGTTCTGGAAAACAAGAAAATTGAATGCTACTTGTGATGCAAAAGATATTACGACAATGACAAAACTTATCAATGGCGGATTATTAGGTCTTGATGAGCGTAAAGCAAAATATGATTTAGCTCTATCACTATTCAGCAAATAAGGAACTATCATGGCAAAAATAGATTGGATTAAAGAAAGATGGCGTCCTATGATGGGATGGCAATATATGCTTGTTTGTATATTTGATTTTATCGTTGCCCCCATTCTATGGAGTTTAATTCAAGTAGCAGGTAATGGGACTGTGAGCAATCAATGGCAACCCTTGACATTACAAGGCGGTGGATTCTATCACATTACTATGGCAACTGTCCTCGGAATTACTGCCTGGAGTCGCGGACAAGAGAAATTAGCAGGCGTTGATAAAGTACCGGAGACTAAATAATGTTAGCAATATTATCACCCATACTAGGAATATTCGGAAGTTTGCTCCCGAACATTGTTAAAATATTTGAACGCAAACAGGAACTAAAACATGACATTGAGATCGCCAAGTTACAAATGGATGCTGCAAAACAAGGCGCACAATTCCAACTGGATCTTGAAAATATTAAAGCTGATTCTGCAGAGGGAGAATCTCTTCGATCTCATGATTCTTCTATTGATGGCGGCAAGTTTGTCAACGCATTACGAGCTTTTGTTCGCCCCTTCATTACATACACTTTCTTCTTTCTTTTCTGCGCTGTGAAGATTGCAGCAGCATATGTTATGATACAGAATGGACAATCAATTCCTGAGATGTTAAAAGCAGTTTGGGATCTAGAAACTATGGCATTGTTCTCAACAATCATTGCATTCTGGTTCGGAAGCAGAACACTCGAGAAAATGGATAGCAGAGTTCGTAAAAAGAAGTAATATCGACTCCTTCATAAATAATCAATAAACACGGAGTCGAACATGGCAGTCCCTAACTCACGAAATACATTCAAAGAAACTTGTCTACGTAGATTAGGCAAGCCAGTCATTGAAATCAACGTTGATGATGATCAAGTTGATGATCGTATTGACGAGGCTCTTAGATATTACTGGGACTATCATTTTGATGGTAGTGACAAAATTTACTACAAACATCAAATTACTCAAACTGATATTGCAAACAAATATATCACGCTCCCAGATAATATTCTAGGAGTCGTGAGTATTTTCAATATTGGTGATGCCATGAGTATTGCGAATATATTCAACATCAGATACCAAATCGCATTGAATGATCTTTATACATTAACAAATGTTTCATTAGTCCCTTACTTTATGGCGATGCAACATATTGCGATGATCGAGGAATTGTTGGTAGGTAAAAAACCAATTAGATATAATCGTCATAAAAATATGCTTTATATTGATGCTGATTGGTCTTTAATTAATGTAAACACATTTATAATAGTTGAAGCATATCAGATAGTTGATCCTGATGTTTACACAGATGCATGGGGTGATCGTTGGTTACAGCAATATTCGACTGCATTAATTAAACGTCAGTGGGGTAATAACCTAAAGAAGTTTAATGGTATGCAAATGCCTGGCGGATTAACTTTCAATGGTCAAACGATTTACAACGAGGCAATTGAAGAAATTCAAGCTTTAGAAAAAGAAATGATTGGGTCTTACAGCCTTCCAGTCGCAGATATGATTGGCTGACACATGACTTATGAAGCATTTGTATATTGCTGGACTGATACAGCCAATAAAAAACTCTATGTGGGTTCACATAAGGGTAAAATTGACGATGGGTATATTTGTTCCAGTAAGATTATGAAAGAAGAATATATCAAAAGACCTAATGATTTTGTTCGTCAGATTGTAGCGACTGGAAATTATAAAGACATCCGAAATCTAGAATCTGCAATTTTAAAATCAGTTGATGCTAAAAAAGACAAATCATTTTACAATATGCATAATAGTGATGGCGATTTTTATCTGAAAAAACACAGTGATGCTTCAAAAAAGAAAATAAGTGAAGGCCATAAAGGAAAATTGCGTCCTGATTTATCTGTTAGAAATAAATTGGGAATGACTACTGAACAAAAAATAAAAATGGCAAATACTAAAAAATCTAAGGGTCAATATTTGACGGAAAATTGTCCTATGTTCGGAAAAAAACATACTGATAATACGAAAAAAATTCAATCTGAAATGAAAATCGGAGAAAAGAACCCGATGTTTGGCAAGACATTAAGTAATGAAACTAAAGCTAAAATGGCAATTGCTAAAAAAGCTTACTGGGCTAAACGAAAAGGATTGATTTAATGGCTACTTCTGTGTTTTTCAATAATTTTCAGAACTCCATGGAGCAGCAGCTACTTGAAGATCTGATTATTGAATCTATTCGTCTGTATGGTGAAAATATGTATTATCTTCCTCGCACACTAAACCATAAAGATGAACTATATGGCACTGATGACATTTCAAGCTATGACGAAGCAATTCTAGTTGAGTTGTATATCAAAAATGTTGATGGGTTTGGTGGTGACGGAAACTTCATGTCAAAGTTTGGTCTTGAAATTCGTGACCAAGTTACGTTCACAATTGCTAAGCGTGTATTTGATGAAGAAATTGGTGCAGGTCATGGTTTCTTAAGACCTCGTGAAGGTGATTGCATATATTTTCCGTTGAATAATAAAGTATTTCAAATCAAATATGTTGACAACAAACCAATCTATTATCAATTAGGTGCATTGCAAGTTTATGATTTGACATGTGAATTATTTGAATATAGCGGCGAAACTTTCAATACCGGAATCAGTCAAATTGATTCTATTCAAACTAATTTATCACTTGATCTATTTGACTATGGTATTCAAACTGAAACTGGCGGATTCATGTTGGCAACTGAAGATGGCAATTTAATCGTCAACGAAGATTTCAATATTGAAACCATTGATCCTACAGCAGATAATATAAACATTGAAACTGAAGCATTAAACTTTATGGACTTCACTGAACGTGATCCATTCTCAGAAAATGGAGTCTACTAATGTTCGGACACACATGGTATTTCAGCACAATGAGAAAGTATGTCATTTTATTTGGCACACTATTTAATGACATTCATATTACTAGAACTAATGCTACCGGCGCAACAGTTGATCTGCTGAAGGTTCCTTTGTCGTATTCGGCAAAAGAAAAGATGCTAGCAAGACTTGAGAACGATCCTGAAATTCAAAGACAAACTGCAATATTATTACCTCGTATGTCTTTTGAGATGACTGGTATATCATATGATCAAACTAGAAAACTAAATACATTAGGTCGTATTGTAGTAAAGGACACAACAAACCCTAATAAGTTGAAGTATCAATATAACCCAGTGCCTTATAACTTTGATTTTAAATTGTCTGTTTATGTTAAAAATGCAGAAGACGGCACAAAAATTCTAGAACAGATTTTGCCATTTTTTACTCCTGACTGGACTGCAACTATTGCATTGATCCCCGAGATGAATGTCAATATGGATATTCCGGTAATATTGAACAACGTGACAGTCGAAGATTCTTATGAAGGTAAATTTGAAGAACGCCGTGCTTTAATTTGGACCCTATCTTTCACAGTCAAAGGTTATATTTACGGACCTGTCAAAAAGAGTGCAGTCATTAAGTTTGCAAATACGACATTCTATATACCTGACAATAATATTACAGATATTGCAAAAGCTGCGGGGGTCAGTACACCCAATGATCGTGTTACTGTTGCTCCAGGACTTGATGCAAATGGTGATCCTACTAATAGTGCTGCTATAAGCATTGATAGAAATTTAATTTTAGCAAGTGATGATTTTGGATATGTAACTAATATATCCGGTGTTATATTATCGGAGTGATTTATGGCAAAAAAGCCTAAGGCTAATAACGACCCAATAAGCAATGCATTGGGTATGGCACCGATGCCTGAGAAACCTAAATTGGTTCTAGGTACTGTTGCTATTGATGATAATACAGATTACGAATATGCCCGTCAAAATATTTACGGAGTTATTGAAACAGGTGCAAACGCACTTGATCAATTAGCACAGGTTGCAGCACAAACACAACACCCCAGAGCATTTGAAGTTTTAGCTAATTTAGTTAAAACTATGGTTGAAGCAAATAAAGATCTTTTGAATTTGCGTAAAACTAAAATTGAGATTGAAAAAGCATCAGGTGAGAGCATGAATGATAGTATGGGCGGCAATAAAGTCCAGAACAATTTATTTGTAGGTTCTACAGCTGAATTGCAGAAATTCCTAAAGGATATGAAGAATGGCGGAAAAGATTGAAATAATTGATGATGTAAATTATAGTAACTTTCGAGGCTATAATGGAAACATCAATTTAAAACGTGCTGGTGTAGGTGTCGATTGGACACCTCACATGGTATCTGAATATATCCTATGTTCACAGGATCCTGTATATTTCGCTAAGAATTACATGAAGATTATACATGTTGATAAAGGCCTTGTCAACTTCGATTTGTATGATTATCAAGAAAAAATGATCCGATCAATGCAAGAAAATCGCTATACGGTTCTTGCAACTGCACGACAGATCGGAAAATCAACAACTACTTGTGCATACATCCTATGGTATATCATTTTTCATCCTGATAAAACAGTTGCATTGCTTGCAAACAAAGGCGATACAGCTAGAGAAATTTTAGGAAAAGTTCACCTTGCATATCAACATCTCCCTAAATGGTTGCAGCAAGGTGTTGTGGAATCAAACAAGGGGTCATTAGTTCTAGAAAATCAATCTCGTGTTATTGCGACATCAACATCCGCAGATTCTATTCGTGGTTTCTCGATTAACTTATTGTTTATTGACGAAGCAGCGTTTATTGAAAATTGGGATGAATTTTTCAACTCAACCTTCCCGACGATTTCTTCTGGTGAAACAACTAAGGTTGTTCTCGTGTCAACACCTAATGGTATGAACCACTTCTACAAGACGTGGGATTACGCGCTGCAAGGCAAAAATGAATACAACCCAATCAAGGTTATGTGGTATGATGTTCCAGGTCGTGATGAAGGTTGGAAAGAACGCACACTTGCTGCTATGTCGTTTGACTACGAGAAGTTTAGTCAAGAACATGAAGTTGAATTTTTGGGTTCGTCAGGCACACTTATTGCTGGCTGGAAATTAAAAGAACTCGTTGTGAAACCTGCATTAGTTGCTCGTAATGGGTTGTATCAATATAACGAGCCTATGCCTGGCAAGATTTATACAATTATTGCAGACGTTTCACACGGCAAAGGTCTCGACTATTCAGCATTTCATGTGATTGATATTAGCCAGATGCCATATAAACAAGTATGTGTATATCGAAATAATACTATCAGTCCTATCGAATATGCAGAAACTATTGCAAGGATTGCTAGAATCTATAATGACGCTGCTGTCCTTGTTGAAACAAATGACATAGGTGGTCAGGTTGTTGATGCAATACATAATGAATACGAATATGATAATATCCTATATACTGCTGCATCGGGTCGAGCAGGTAAACAAATTTCAAACGGATTTGGTCCAGGAACATCTGAAAGAGGTGTTCGAACAACTAAAGTGTTAAAATCAGTTGGTTGTTCTTTGTTAAAATTGTTGATTGAACAAAATCAATTGATTGTTCATGACTACAACACTATCCAGGAATTGACTACATTTGCTCGTAAGGGTAGTAGTTATGAAGCTGAAGCTGGATGTCATGATGACTTGGTTATGCCTTTAGTATTATTTGCATGGATGTCTGATCAAAATTATTTCAAAGAAATGACTGATATTAATACATTGATGAAATTGAGAGAAAAGACAGAAGCAGAATTGATGAGTGATTTATTACCTTTTGGTTTTATTGAGGATGGACGTGATGATGTAAATGTAAATGAACTGGGTGTCGATGTAAGCATGCCTTCATGGTTAAACATGAATGATGGCTGGGATTGAATCTGAAGCATTTATAAATAAAGAGAATATATCTCATCATAGAACTTTGAAAAAGGAGAATCCCTATGTCATTCCAAATAAGCCCGGGCATTAATGTCAGTGAAATTGATCTAACTACTATCGTTCCTGTTGTTTCGACAACTGATGGGGCTATCGGCGGCGTTTTTCGTTGGGGTCCTGTTGATCAGCGTGTTTTAGTAGATTCTGAAAATAGTTTGCTGTCTAACTACGGCAAGCCAACAAATCTAAATGCTGAAACCTGGTTGACTGCAGCTAGTTTCACTAATTATGGCATTCGTTTGCATGTATCTCGTGCTGCTAATACTGTCGGAACATCGCCAAAGGTATCTATTGCAAATATTGTTGCAGGATCTGCATCAGTAAATGTTAGCTCTACTGCAAACTTGTCAGCAGGTATGTATGTAATTTCTGTTGGTTCAAATGGCATTAAAATTGGCGCAAAAATTGATGCTATTACCAGTGCAACAGCATTTACACTTTCTGCGTCTTCTGATGCATTAGTTAATGTTAACAGCGGCACAATTCAATTCGCTACTAACACTGCATTCAGCGCGATTGCAAATACAGGATCTGTTGACAACTTAGCTGCACAAATCATAAAAAGCAGCACACATTTCCTTGATAAACCATCATCAGAATTTGATACTAATACCAACTTTGTTGCAAGATATCCAGGTGAAGTAGGAAATTCATTGAGAATTTCTGTCTGCGCCAATTCTGCAGGTTATCAATCTAATATCGCACTAACAGGTAATACTTACAAATTTGTAGGAACTGCAACTGATGGTGTGAACACAACAACTATTAACAGATTTACTACTTTGGTTGCTCCTAATGGTTCAAGAGTTGTTACAGTAACAATAACTGAAACATCTTCGAACGGTTCAATCGAAAGTGCTAATGCTACTGCACTTGCTGCAGCAACAACATTACAAAGTCAAATCAATGCCACTGATACTATTGTATTAGGTAAGGATACATTTAAAGTAATTACAGCAAATCCGGTCACCATTGGGTTGACGCCATCTTCAAACAACACTAATGCAACAGCGACTTTCAGTTTTGTGCTAAATTCTAAAATTGTCAAAGATGCAACCGGCGTAACTCTTGAGTCAAATTCTGCTGTAGTTGCGAATAATACTATCCAGCGCGGATGGGAGTTCAAAGGTTCATTTGATGCCGCGCCAGGAAAATCAAGCTATCAATCTAGCTTCGGAAATACTTCTGTAAATTCAGATGAAATGCACATTGTTGTTGTTGATGATGGGGGCAAGTTTACTGGTGTTCCTGGTACTATTCTAGAAACATATCGTGGCGTTTCTCGTGCAACTGATGCTAAAACAGTTGATGGCGGACAAAATTATTATAAAAATGTAATCAATGACAATTCAGAATACATTTATGCAATCAATAACATGGGTGGTGCTACGACAGCAACAGCTACACTATTGGTAAATTCTACACTTGATGTATATCAGAAAACATTTGTTCAAGGCAGAGATGGTGCTGATGAATCTGATATATCACCTGTCGAACTTTATGACGCATATGCACAGTTTGCATCGCCAACAGATGTTGATGTGTCACTTATTATGACAGGAAAACTACCTACAGGTACTAGCGCACAACTTGCGAATTACTTAATCAACATGGCTGAAAATCGCAAAGATTGTGTAGTTTTCATTTCACCGTCTAAAGAAGATGTTGTAGGTAAATCAGGTAGCGCAGCTGCTGATGCTATTGTCGCAACAAGAAATCTGATCGACCCATCGTCATATGCCTTCATGGATTCTGGTTATAAATACATGTATGATCGCTACAATGATGTATATCGTTGGGTGCCATTAAATGGTGACATTGCAGGTCTATGCGCTAGAGCAGACGTTACAAATGATTCTTGGTGGTCACCAGCAGGACCTTCTCGTGGTCAAATCAAAAATCTAATTCGTTTAGCATATAATCCATCAGTTTCAGAGCGTGGCACATTGTATACTAACGGAGTAAATCCAGTGGTTTCATTCCCGGGTCAAGGAACACTCCTATATGGTGATAAAACCTTGCTAGGTGTTGCGTCTGCATTTGATCGTATCAATGTTCGTCGTCTGTTTATTCTTCTTGAAAAAGCAATCGCTCGTGCATCAAAGAGCACATTGTTCGAGTTCAACGATGCGTTTACTCGTTCACAGTTCAAAAATCTTGTGAATCCATATTTGCGTGACATTCAAGGTCGTCGTGGTATCACTGATTTCTTGGTTGTTTGTGATGAAACAAACAATACACCAGAAGTTATTGACCGCAATGAATTTGTTGGCGATATATACATTAAACCTGCACGTTCAATCAATTACATTCAATTGAATTTCGTTGCTGTAAGAACTGGCGTTGCCTTCTCCGAAGTCGTCGGACAATTCTAATAAATAAACGAAAGAATAGGAGAATAAAATGGCATTTAATATCAACACATTTAGATCACAGGGTCTAGTAGGGGGCGGCGCTCGTCCGTCCCTATTCGACATAGAAATTGCAGGATACCCAGGACTTGAAAAGCTAAGATTTGTTGCAAGATCATCTCAGATTCCTGCAATGTCAATCGGTTCAATTGATGTTCCTTACTTCGGCAGAAAAATCAAATTAGCGGGTGATAGAACATTCGCTGATTGGTCGATCACAGTAATGAATGATGAAGATTTCAAAATTCGTGCTAGATTCGAAGAATGGTCAAACAAGATGAACACATTGATCTCAAACGTCAATGCTGCAGGAAGTAGCCCAGCTGACTACAAGTGCACTGCAATTGTTCGTCAGTATTCTAAGGCAGGTAAATCAGGTGATACATCTAGTAAACCAATCAGATCATATCGTTTCGTAGGTATATTCCCAACTCAAATTGATGCAATTAATCTTGATTGGGATACTGTAAATTCGATTGAAACATTTGATGTTACTTTCTCATATGACTGGTGGGAACCAGTTGCTGATGAAAATAGCACCGGCGCGGTAAATTACGATACAACTATTATCGGAAATGGCTTCAATAAATAAGTTTTTATTCTAGTCTCTGATATGAACTACTAAATTTTGTTTATATGAGGGGCTATCGTAATTGGTAGCCCCTATTATTTTGAAGGAAAATATATGGCATCTCTATTCGGTTTTGAAATCAAACGCAAGCAAGATACGGAAAACTTGCCTTCCTTTACTCCTGAGTATAAGGACGATGGCGCTGTAGTCGTTGCAGCGGGCGGTCAATATGGAACATATATCGACCTAGATGGAACTATCAAAACAGAAGCAGAACTTGTTTCCAAATATCGTGAAATGGCACTGCAACCTGAAGTCGACCAAGCAATTGATGACATTGTTAACGATGCTATTGTCACAGAAGACAAAGTAAAAACTGTAGAGATAATTCTTGATGATGTAAAGATTGCAAATAATGTCAAAAAAGCTATATCAAATGAATTTGACAACATTCTACATCTTCTAGATTTCAAAAAGCATTCATATGACATTTTCAGAAAATGGTATGTCGATGGTCGTCTATATTATCATGTAATCATTGATGATCAAAAAATTCAAGATGGTATCAAAGAAATTCGTTACATTGATCCGCGTAAAATTCGCAAGATCAGAGAAGTAGCAAAATCAAGAAACAAAATTGATCCTAATGCCACAACTATTCAAAAAACAACTGCAGAATATTATGTGTATAATGACAAAGGATTCCAAGCACGGGCAGGAGCTCAGGCTGCAATGGGTTCATCTAGCGGTTTGCGTATTGCTAAAGATTCAATCGTATATGTCACTTCTGGTTTAACTGATCGTGACGGGACTATGGTCCTGTCTTATATGCACAAAGCAATCAAACCTATGAACCAACTTCGTGCATTAGAAGATGCTACGTTGATTTATCGTTTGACTCGCGCTCCAGAACGTCTGATTTTCTATGTTGATGTTGGTAATCTGCCAAAAATGAAGGCAGAACAATATCTTCGTGACATGATGACTAAATACAAAACCAAATTGGTTTATGACCAAGCAACTGGCGAAGTTCGTGATGATCGTAAATTCATGACTATGACTGAAAACTATTGGTTGCCTCGTCGTGAAGGTGCTCGCGGTACTGAAATTACAACACTTCCTGCAGGTCAAAATCTTGGCGAGATGGAAGATGTAAAATACTTCCAGCGCAGATTGTTTAGATCACTAAACGTTCCTTTCAACAGAATTGAACCTGATGCTATGAACTCATTGGGTCGTTCATCTGAAATTACTCGTGAAGAAGTTAAGTTTGCAAGATTCGTTGATCGGTTACGTTTGCGTTTTTCAGAATTGTTTATGGGATGCCTTGAGAAGCAATTGATCCTAAAGAAAATCATGACACCTGAAGATTGGGATGAATTTTCAAAGGATTTTACATTTAAATATGCCCGTGATAGTTTCTTTGCAGAATCAAAAGAGCTTGAAATTTTAGGTGATCGTCTAAGTGCACTAAATAATATCGTGCCTTATGCTGGTAAATATTATTCAAATGAATGGATTCGTAAAAACGTTCTACGTCAATCAGAAGATGAGATGGAATTGATTGATGGAGAAATTGCCGCAGAAGCTATTAACCCACAATATGCTGATCCTAATGCAGAACAAAATCAGGGTGGGGCGCCGCAAGATCAAACACAAGCAGGTCCTCCTGTACCACAGCCCGCTGAAGCACAACAATAAGGAGTTAATATAATGAGTGATGATAAATATAACATTGAAGACATCGTGAATTTTTCTGCACAAGAAAAACCAATCAGTGTCAAGGATGCAGTTAATGATGTAATGTTGACGAAGATTCATGCTGAAATTGAAGCTAAAAAACTTGAAGTTGCAAAGAGCATTTTTGGCGGTGACACAGAAATAGATGAAGATGATGAAGATTTCGATGACGAAGATTTTGATGATGACGAAGATGAAGATGAAGACGACGATTTTGAAATCTCTGATGAAGAATTAGACGATCTATTTAATGACTTAGAAGAATTAGATGACACAGATTTAGAAATAGAGGACGAAGATGGCGAAGACGCTTAAGGATATTCTAGAGGTTGCTAAACCTGTGTCGCCAGCCGACATAAAATTTGTTGCTAAGCATACTATTAAAGTAACACCTGATGCCAATAAAAACGGCGACGATGTTTTCAAAGGTAAAACTAAAGCGCACAAGCGTAGCCCTAATCACGGGTATGATGTTGGTGCTGATGAAAAAGTTTATGAAGCAGCAAAAGCAGCAACGCTTTCAGCTCTTACTGGAAAAGCATCACCAATTGATGATTATGCTGACATGATTGCTAAATTCAAAGCAAAGGGCGGCGCAGTAACTAAAGTTGCTGCCGAAGTTCCTGACGAGAAGAAAACTGCTAGTTTGAGTGCTACATTCGGCAAAGGCGGCGGCAAAGGTGGTTCGGCACTAGCTACTGGAGAATACGCATCTATGAATAAAACAGATGCAGCATATAATGCAAAGCAAGCACTTGCTCGTAAAAGAGCGGCTGGTATGAAAGAAGAAGCTGAACTCAATGAAGTAGCATTGAAGTATGCGCCAGCTAATGATAGAAAACATGCTCATGCTTTAGCTAACCAGCACCGTGAAAAAAATCCGTCTGAAGTTGCTCGTGTGATGAATACAAAAGATGGATATAAAGTCGCATATACTGGTCCTAAATTGAATACTAATTTAGGTGAATCTTATGAAGAACTTGATGAAGGTGTTGCGAAAGATCACTACGATACACATCACAAGCGTGCTATGGCTGCTTTGAATGACATCGGCAAGAACTTGATGAAGCAAAAAGCAATGTGTGATAAGTCAGATAATAAGTGGGCACATCAAGATAACGCATGGGCAATGAAAGACATATCTCGTCAATTAGAAGACATGGTTCAAAACTCTGCACAACGCACTGAAAATATGACACCAGTTCCAATGTCACAACCAAGTATCAGAGGTTACTAATAATGGCAATTATTATCAACAAAAAAGGTCTATCAGCAGTCATTCATTTGACTGCTAATGCCGTAATCAATATTTCAGGAAATTCTACAACCAGTGATATTGCAGTAGGTAATGAAGTCATCACTGGCTCAACTATCAAGCAAATTTGGTATGGCAGCAATAACGGACATTGGGAAATTAAACGTGGATCAAATGTCGCAGCAATCGTAAACAATACAGGTCACATGGATTTTATTAGTCATGGTATCACTTTGAATAAAGATTCAACAGCAACTTTAACAGCAAATCTCAATTCAACAGGTGTGGGATTCATTATTATTGAAGTTTCGAAAATCCCGACTACCGGAACTAATACATAAGGAATAGTTAAATGAAACTCATTGTTGAAGATATTGATGAAGTAAACTACATCACGGAAAAGCGTGAAGATGGCAAGAAAAACCTTTATATCGAAGGCGTTTTCATGCAAGGTGGTATTCAGAATCGCAACGGACGTATGTATCCCGTTGACGTTTTGGTCGCTGAAACATCACGTTACACAAAGAAACTAGTAGAATCAAAGCGTGCTTATGGTGAATTGGGTCATCCCAATGGTCCTACAATCAACCTTGATCGTGTTTCTCACCGTATTGTTGAACTACGTCAGGTCAACAACACAGGTGACATTTACGGCAAAGCAATGATCATGGATACACCTATGGGTAACATTGCTCGTGGTATTATTGAATCTGGCGGTCAACTTGGGGTGTCATCTCGTGGCATGGGTTCAATCAAAGAAAATAACGGTATCATGGAAGTTCAAAAAGACTTCTTTCTTGCGACTGCCGCAGACATCGTTGCTGATCCATCCGCACCTGACGCATTTGTTCAGGGTATCATGGAAGGTGTTGATTGGGTATGGGACAACGGTATTCTAAAGGCAAGTCGAGTTGCTGAACAAACACGTAGAGAAATTGACAGTGCATCTGCATCAAGAGCATTGACTGGTGACAGAAAACTTGAAATTTTTGAGGCATTCTTGACCCGTCTGGTCAGTAAATGATCTCTAATTTATTGATTTTATAAATAACTAAAACATCAAATTAAAAGGAGCATTATAATGCTAAGCAAGAAAGAGCAAGACCTGATTGAGAAGGTTGTTAGCGGTGGCGGTGCAACTGGTCAATCAATGACTGCTGATGCAACCGGTTCTGTAGCGCAAGCACCTGGCAATTCAAAAAAGCAAGGGGATTCCATGCCTAAATCACAAAACCCAGCAGGAACCGGTATTGAAGAAACCGATCCTGAAAGCAACGTAAAACCAACAGGTGATATGTCAGCACAAAACAAAGCATCTATTGCTATGAAAGGTTCTTCAGTAAAAGAAGATCTTGCTGATGTATTCGGCGATGACCTTACTGAAGAAATGCTAGAAAAAGCAGCAACACTTTTTGAAGCAGCAATTGCAATCAAAGTTGCAGAAATTGAAGAAGCATACGCTGCTGCACTCGACGAAGAAGTAGAATCAATCCATGCAGAATTGACTGAGCAGGTTGACCAGTATCTTTCATTTGTTGCATCAGAATGGCTTGTAGAAAATGAAGTCGCTGTCGAATCTTCATTGAAGAATGAATTGACAGAAGAATTCATTGACGGACTAAAGAATCTATTCGCAGAGCACTACATTGACGTTCCTTCAGACAAGGTTGACGTTCTTGAGTCTCTAGCACTTAAAGTTGAAGAACTTGAAGATCGCCTAAATGAAGAAATGGGTACTAAAATTGAACTTGTGAATGAACTAAATCGTCATGCAATGAAAGAAGCATTCTCTGACGTTGCAGAAGGTCTTGTTCTGACTCAAGTTGAAAAGTTCCGTACCATTGCTGAAAATCTTGAGTTCACTGGTGATGTTAATTCATACACAACCAAATTGCAAACCATCAAAGAGAATTACTTCTCTGGTAAAAAATCTGCAACATCAAATATCCTAACCGAAGAGTTTGAGGGCGATGACTCATCTACAGCACCTGCTGTCTATGGCGAGATGAGTAAGTATGTAACTGCTATTTCGAGAACTCTTAAGAAATAATTCGTTATAAATAAAACTATCAAGAAAACCGTAAAGGGAGATTAATACAATGCTATTAGCTGAGGAAATTCAAAAGAAGTGGGCACCAGTGCTTGAGCACGCCGACTTAAATCCTATCAAAGACCATCACCGCCGTGCGGTTACCGCACAATTGCTAGAAAACACACAGCGTGAGTTGTCTGTTTCTGGCGCACACAACCAGTTCATGCTTTCAGAAGCTGATGCTGTTGGTCCAGGCAACGCAATTCAATCTGGCGGCGGTTCATCTGCAATCGACACATTCGACCCAGTGTTGATTTCACTTGTTCGTCGTTCAATGCCCAACCTAATCGCTTATGACATCTGCGGCGTTCAGCCAATGACTGGTCCTACTGGTTTGATCTTCGCTATGCGTTCACGTTATGCGAACAGCTCACAGCCTGTAAATAGCGGTCCAGAAACCTTCTATGACGAAGTTAATACTGCATATTCTGCATATGGCAATAGCTACGCAGGTCCTGCTGATGCTAACGTTGCATTCACTGGTCAAAAGGGAACTATTCCTGGCGCGACCAACACAACACCAATGACTGCAACTAACACCTACAACACTGCTGCTGGTATGTCAACTGCAGTTGCTGAAACCCTAGGTGGTAACTCAACATTCGGTTTTGCAGAAATGGGCTTCTCAATTGAGAAAGTAACTGTCACTGCAAAGAGCCGTGCGTTGAAGGCAGAATACTCAATGGAACTTGCACAAGACTTGAAGGCAATTCATGGTCTTGACGCAGAGTCAGAACTATCAAACATTCTTTCAGCAGAAATTCTTGCAGAAATCAATCGTGAAGTAGTTCGTACTATCAACATCACTGCTGTTACTGGTGCTTCAGACAACACAACAACAGCTGGCGTATTCGACCTTGACACCGACTCAAATGGTCGTTGGTCAGTTGAAAAGTTCAAGGGCTTGATGTTCCAACTAGAGCGTGAAGCGAACCAAATCGCTAAGCAAACTCGTCGCGGCAAGGGTAACATCCTACTTTGCTCTTCAGACGTTGCGTCTGCATTGCAAATGGCTGGTGTTCTAGACTATACTCCTGCTTTGAACAGCAACAACCTAAACGTTGACGATACTGGAGCAACCTTCGCAGGTGTTCTAAATGGTCGCCTACGTGTTTACATCGACCCATATGCAATTGGCGGCAACTATGCTACCATGGGTTACAAGGGTGCAAACGCATTCGACGCAGGTCTATTCTACTGCCCTTACGTTCCTCTACAAATGGTTCGCGCAGTTGATCCTAACACCTTCCAGCCAAAGATTGGCTTCAAGACTCGTTACGGCATGGTATCAAATCCATTCGCTGATGGTTCTGCAGCATCAACCCAAGGTGCGTTGACTTTCAACACCAACAAGTACTATCGTCGTGTTCTTATCACCAACTTGATGTAATAAGATTCGGGTTAACCGAGCTTGACTGGCGGCAGAGCAATCTGCCGCCTTTTTCACATTATAAATACTGATGAAGGAGATCAACATGACCCAATTAGATTATATCACAGCAAACAAAAATTTCCTATCACCGCTAGGTTTCAAGTTTCAAATTAAAAAACTTCCTAATGTGAACTTCTTTGTTCAAAGCACAAATATTCCAGGATTGTCTATAGCACAATCACCTGAAGCACCTAACCCCTTTGTTGCTATTCCTTATTCAGGTGATCACATACTATACAATGAATTTAAAATAACATTCAAAGTTGACGAAGATTTAAAAAATTTCCTAGAACTACATTATTGGTTGAGAGGTTTAGGTTTCCCTGAAGAATTTAATGAATATCGTCTCATTGCTGAAGAAGATAAATTAGCAGGCGGCGGCTTGAAATCTGATGCATCATTGATCATCACAACAAATGGAAAATCTCCTAATATCGAATGTGTATTTGAAGATGCATTTCCGATAGAATTGTCTGATCTAGAGTTTAACACTACTGACGTTACTGTCGATTACATAGAAGTAACTGCGACATTCGCATACACTCAATATAAAATTAAAACCTTGTAATTTTCAAATCTTATGTTATAATGTAATTTGCTATAGCAGGAGTGAATGATGAAGATTGAAAAGATTTTTGAAGAGTGGGATGCCGATACTGACTTTGATAAAACAGAACTAGGTGACGAAGCATTAAAGGTATCTAAACTACATCATAAGTATTTTAGAATTCTATCGCAAGAGCGTATTACTCGCAGATCATTAGAAGCAGATCTTAAAGTTTTGCGATTAGAGAAGTTTGAATTTTACACGCAAGGACCATCAAAAGAAAGTGTCGAGCGTGGATGGGAAATGCCCCCTATTGGCAGAGTAGTCAAATCAGAAGTTAATAACTACATGGAAGCAGATAGAGATATTATAACACTATCGCTAAAAATCGGGATTCAAAATGAGAAGATTGATCTTCTAGAATCTATAATCAAGACAATACTTAGTCGTGGCTACAATATCAAAGCAGCTATTGACTGGGAGAAATTTAAGATGGGTGGATAATGAAAATTGTCAAATTTGACGAAGTATATCTTAAAATCGAATGCGAGTCAGATGTTGCATACGAATTGCAAGAGTATTTTACATTCTTCGTTCCGGGTTACAAATTCATGCCTGCCTACAAAAACAAAATGTGGGACGGCAAAATTCGACTATTCAATCCCGCTACACGCTTAGTATACGCAGGAGTAATCAAACATATCGAAAATTTCTGCAAAGAACGTGAATATGATCTTGAAATTGATGACGATTATTCAGCGAATGAATTTTCATTATATGAAGCAAAAGAATTTGTTAAATCATTAAATCTTCCGCCACATCTCGAAACACGAGATTACCAACTAGATGCGTTTGTATATTCAGTAAGAAATAACAGATCACTTCTAGTATCTCCAACCGCCTCTGGCAAATCATTCATCATCTATCTATTAACGAGGTATTTCAATGTCAAAACTCTTATTGTGGTTCCAACAACTACTCTTGTCCATCAAATGGCGAGTGACTTCAGTTCATACGGGTACCAACACACAAACAACTATAACACTGGAAGTGAACGATCAGATCACGGACGCAGTGACTCAAGCGCATCACCCTATGCCAACGTCAAACGAGCAACTGCAAGAAGCGATAATTATGACGGAATCCACAAAATCTTCTCCGGTCAAGAAAAAGACGACCCGGAAGCCCAAATCACCGTCACAACCTGGCAAAGCATCTACAAGCAACCCAGAAAGTGGTTCGACAAATACGACCTCGTAATAGGGGACGAAGCACACTTGTTCAAAGCGAAATCGCTGGGAACTATTATGGGCAATCTAACTAGATGCAAATATCGTTTCGGTTTCACGGGAACACTTGATGGGACCGAAACTCATAAACTTGTGCTTGAAGGATTGTTCGGTCCTGTTCGTAATGTTATCACGACTTCTGAACTTATGCAACAGAATCATGTGAGTGAATTGAAAATCAAAGCGATTGTGTTAAAACATCGTGACGAAATTCGTAAACTTATGGTAGGCAAAACATATCAAGAAGAAATGGATTACCTTGTCTCAAGTGAAGCACGCAATCGCTTTATTAAAAATCTTACATTATCTTTGAGTGGACATACCTTAGTATTGTTTCAATATGTTGACAAACATGGTAAACCTTTGTATAATATGTTAAAAGATGCCAGTATACCTGTCTTTTTTGTTCATGGAGGAGTTGAAGGTGAAGAAAGAGATAAGATTAGGCACATCGTCATGGGCGAAAAAGCGAGCATTATCCTCGCGTCCTATGGAACCTTTTCAACAGGGATCAACATACCTAGTATTGAAAACGTCATATTTGCAAGTCCTTCCAAATCTAGAATCCGGAACCTTCAAAGTATCGGACGCGGACTTAGAAAATCAGATGGAAAAGATACGGCAACATTGTACGACATTGCTGACGATCTCACTTGGAAGTCATCTAAAAACCATACTATCAACCACTTCGTTGAAAGAATAAAAATCTACAATGAAGAAAAATTTAATTACAAAATCTATAACGTGGAGTTAAAATGAATATCTGTCATATCAAATTAATTACGGGTGAAGATTTACTAGGTAGTGTTGATGATCAAAACAAAGATTCAGTAATGATCAATGGTCCTTTTGTTGTGGAGGAAAGAATAAATTCTTCCTCCGGTTCCACCGTTATGGTGTTGGCACCTTATGCAGCGTATGGACCTAGTCAAGATATCTGGTTTCAAGATAGTCATATTTTATTCATTACACCTGCTAGTGATGAATATCGTAAGTTCTATCTTGCATCTAGAAAATATAATGAAAAGTATCTGCAACCTGCTCAGATGAAAGAACTTAATAAAATAGTTGATGCTATGGAGGATGCTGTTGATAAAAAAGCACATACTTCCAATATAGTTAGGCTTAGTTCAATCGGAGTAACTAATACATCATTTCATTAACCACATAGTGATTATAACAGGAGAACCTACATCATGTCAACCAAAAAACGTGGCACTGGCGCACATTACGTCAACAACAAGCAATTCCTTGAAGCAATGATAGAATATAGGGAAAAAGTCAGGGTAGCGACTGAGAACGGCACTAGAAAACCGCAGATCAGTAACTATATCGGCAACTGTATCCTGCTGATTGCTCAACGTGTCGCTCACAAGCCTAACTTCTCGAACTACTCCTATAAAGAAGAAATGATTTCTGATGGCATTGAAAACTGCATCATGTATATCGACAACTTCAATCCGGAAAAATCAACTAATCCATTCGCATACTTTAGTCAAATAATTCACTTTGCTTTCATTCGTCGTATCACTAAAGAAAAAAAGCAACAGTATATCAAAATCAAAAATATGCAGAACTCATTTCTATTCAGTGAGTTACAGGATCATATCGCAGGACATGAATCTGAAATGGGTAACTCAAAGAGCAATCTTTTTGATAATGACATTACAAGTGAGTTCGTCCGTTCATTTGAAGCAACTATTGAAAAGAAAAAATTAACAAATGTCGTTAAACAAGGCATTGAAAACTTCATTGAAGAAGATGTTGACAATTCAGAAGAAGTGTGATATTGTATCTTTAACTGCATCTTAAAGGATTGTTTTTAATGAAAATTGCACTTATCACAGATACTCACTGGGGTATTCGAGGAGACGTTATTGCGTTCCATGATTACTTCAAACAGTCACTAGATGAATTTTTCTTTCCTGAACTGCGTAAGCGTGGTATTGAGAAAATTGTTCATCTAGGCGATTTAGTCGATAGACGTAAGTTTGTTAACTATATGACAGCACATCGTCTGCGTAAAGATTTTCTCGATCCTATTGAACGAGAATTTAAGATGGATATTATCATAGGTAATCATGACACTTATTATAAAAACACTAACGAACTTAATGCGTTGCGTGAACTCATCGTGGGTAAATATACTAAAATTGATATATTCACTAATGCCGCAACTGTATATGAGGATGGAATTCCTATTCTGTATGTTCCGTGGATTTGTGACGAGAATAAAGAATATACCATCAATGCTATCAAAAATACGGAAGCACAAATTTGTTTTGGTCATCTTGAACTCTCGGGTTTCGAGATGTATAAAGGACATATATCCGATCATGGTCATAATCATAATATCTTTGATAAGTTTGATACTGTGTGTAGTGGACATTTTCATCATAAGTCTACTTACGGTAATATTAATTACTTGGGTGCTTTTGCTGAGTTTACCTGGACTGATTACGACGATCCTCGCGGATTTCATATCTTCGATACAGACACTCGTTCATTAGAGTTTGTTCAGAATCCATTCACTATGTTTATGAAGATTCATTATGATGATTTGAATAAAACGATTGACGAAGTTGTTCATCAAGAACTAAATACAAAGAATAAAATCATTAAAGTCATTGTTCGAAACAAAACTAATCCTTATTGGTTTGATATGTTCATTGACAAAATTGAAAACTCAAATCCATTAGAAATACAAATCATTGAAGATAGTATGCAGTTATTTGATATGGATGCTGAGGAATCAATCAATGAAGCAGAAGATACTATCACAATGTTTAAAAGTTATATCGGTCAGTTGGGTATCGACTCGTCAAAGCGTGACAAGTTAGAGAAAGCAATCGTTGACCTATATCAAGAGGCAATAGCAATTCAATGATCATGTTTAAAAAAATCAGATGGAAAAACTTGCTATCAACTGGCAATATCTTTACTGAACTAGATTTAATAGAAAATAAAACTACATTGATCGTCGGGGAGAATGGAGCAGGTAAATCCACTATCCTTGACGCATTATCGTTTGGGTTATTCAATAAGCCATATAGAAAAGTAAATAAACCACAACTACTCAATTCAATCACACAGAAAGAATTGGTTGTCGAGATTGAATTTTCTATCAATCAATATAACTACAAAATTGTTCGCGGAATCAAACCGAATATCTTTGAACTATATCGTGACAATGTTTTGCTTAATCAAGATGCTGCATCAAGAGATTATCAAGAAGTTCTCGAAAAGCAAATCCTTAAAATCAGTCATAAGTCATTCTGTCAAGTTGTCGTGCTAGGATCTGCATCGTTTGTTCCGTTCATGCAATTACCTGCACAAGCAAGACGAGATATTATTGAAGATCTACTCGACTTGCAAATCTTCACATCAATGAATGCGTTATTAAAAGAAAAGATTTCAACAAACAATGATGAGATCAATAACTGCACGACTGAAAAGAAAGTATCAAAATCAAAACTTGATATGTTAAAAAGTCATGCGTTGAGTATTCAAACCGACAACAAAAAAATCATTGAAGAAAAACTAAGCAAGATTGAAAGCACAAATGCATTGATCGACTCTACTCGTATAGAGATCACAGAGATTATTGCAAAAGGTAAAGAGTTAAAAGAACGACTTGCAGATCAAGACAGCATGAAAGCGCGTCTTGAAAAACTAGACAAGTTCAGAATACAGTTGAAATCTAAAGTTGCAAATGCTGAAAAGACAATTAACTTCTTTCATGACAATGATAACTGCCCTACTTGCAAACAAGGTATTGATCATGAGTTCAAGGATGAAACGATCAAAACTAAAAGCGATCAAATCATTGAAATTGAAACAGGTATGCAAAAACTAGAAGATGAACGCAAAAAGGTTCTCGCAAAACTAGAAGAATATAGTCAAATCAATAATGAAATTCACACATATAACCTGCAAACATCAAAACTAAATACTAAGATCTCAGGATGGAATGAAAATGTTTCTGACTGGACACATGAAATTGACATGATTAAAAGCAGATCAGTTCAATCACAGAATGTTCAAGAGATCGAAGATATTGAAAAGTCATTGAAGCAACTCGAAAAACTGTTCAATGAATTGCATGATGAAAAAGTTGTATTGCAAACTGCTGCATCTATTTTGAAGGACGGCGGTATCAAAGCAAAGATCATTAAACAGTTCATTCCAATCATCAATAAATTCATTAATAAGTATTTGACTGCGATGGATTTTTTTGTTAATTTTGAATTGAATGAACAATTTGCAGAAACTATTCGTTCACGCTTCCGTGACGATTTTAGTTACGCATCTTTTTCTGAAGGTGAGAAGATGCGTATTAATCTTGCCATTCTGTTTACATGGCGTGCTGTTTCAAAACTTCGTAATTCAATCAATACTAATTTGTTGATCATGGATGAAGTATTCGACAGTTCACTTGACAGTAATGGCACTGAGGAGTTCTTTAAAATCCTTCAAACTTTAACCGCTGATACGAATACCTTTATCATTAGCCATAAAACAGATCAACTATACGATAAGTTTGAGAAAGTTATTCGTTTCGAGAAGCATAAAAATTTCAGTAAGATGGCAGCATAGGAGTAACATCATGGAATACGGAATCAAAGTCAATGGATCGTGGATGCATTTTCTGAGTGAATATAATAACAACAGAAAAACTATGACATTCAAAACTAAAGAAGAAGCAGAAATGTATGCTGAGAGTGTTGAATTGTCTACTTATTCAGTTGAGGAATATAATGCTTCTACACCCCGTTGATAGGAATAATCCTATCTTAAAACAAAAGGCAAATCCTTTTGTATTTGGATCTTCAATTGATCCTGTTGAACTTGCTAAAAGTTTGACTGAACTTGCAATTACATCAGATTCAATTTCATTATCTGCGCCGCAATGTGGAATTGATGCTAGGGTTTTTGTGATCCTAGCAGATCCTGTACTCGCTTGCTTCAACCCAAAAATTGTTGACAAAAGTGAAGAAGAACTTTATCTCGAAGAAAAGTGCTTGACATTTCCAAATGTTGTGTTAAAAGTAAAGAGACCAAAGAAAATTCGCGTCCGCTTCACCATGCCTAACGGCGTGACTGAAACTAGAGTTTTTGATGGTTTGACTGCTCGACACTTCCAACAACAAGTAGACCATCTTGATGGTGTGCTATTTACGCAACGGGCAACATTATTTCATCGTGAACAGGCATTTAAAAAAGCAAAACTAGCATCATAATTGCTAAATACTATAATACCATGTAAGGAGGAAAACCATGGCAAAATTTATTTCTACAAAAACCTACAAACAAATCGGTCCCGTTGCATATCGTCAATGGCGTGCTGATAGTCATTGTAACTTAATTCACGGTTACGCATTGTCTTTCCATTTAGAATTTGAGGCAGATACACTCGATGCTCGTAACTGGGTAGTCGACTTTGGTGGATTAAAACCACTCAAGGGTTTGCTCGAGGATTGGTTTGATCACACATTGCTTGTCGCAATTGATGACCCGATGCGTGAGGAACTATTGCATTTGGGTAAAATAGGTCTCGCAAAAATCACCGAAGTCGAAAAGACAGGTTGTGAAGGCATTGCAGATTTCCTATACGAATACATTAACACTATTTTCTTTAAAGATTATGGTTGGGGTGATCGTGTATGGTGTTGCGGTGTTGAAGTTCGTGAAACTGATGCAAATATGGCAAAGCGAGTAGGGCACCGCGATGAGTAAAATCAAAGTAGCAGAACTTTTCTATTCGTTGCAAGGCGAAGGAAAATATATCGGTGTCCCATCAATCTTTCTCAGAACCTTTGGTTGCAATTTTACTTGTGACGGATTCGGTATGGCAAAGGGTGAAAAAAGCAAAGAACGTCTAGCAGTTGATCCTAGACATTACAATAACTACAAAGAGTTACCCTTAGTCAACACAGGATGCGACTCATATGCATCATGGGATCCTAGATTCAAACATCTATCACCAATGCTCACAGTCGAAGCAATCGTTGACGAGATGCAGAGACTATTACCTGATGGTATGTTCGGCAGAGACAAACACCTCATCATAACGGGCGGAGAACCGTTGCTTGGGTGGCAGAAATCATATCCTGATCTGATTGACGAAATCATCAATCGTAAGATGGGTTTGACAGACATCACATTTGAAACTAATGGAACACAGACACTACATCCCGACCTCTTTAATTACTTGACAAATGCTGCACCACATATTAAAGTAACATGGTCAGTATCGTCAAAGTTGTCAGTGTCAGGTGAAAAGTGGCATGAGGCAATCAAACCGATTACTGTTTTGAATTACATGAATGTCAGTTATAGTGATACTTATTTCAAGTTTGTTGTTGCTAATATTGATGACATTAATGAAGTTCATCGAGCAGTCGCTGAATACAAAGAGTATGGTGTTGATGTTCCAGTTTACTTGATGCCTGTTGGCGGGACAAATGATAGCTATATAATGAATGAACGCAATGTTGCTGACTTCTGCCGTGACAACGGATTCAGATTCAGCCCTCGCATTCAAGTGCCACTTTACAAAAACGCATGGGGAACTTAAAAAACATGATTTCTGATATTATTAAAGCACGTCTTGATGCAGATGATGTTCGTTATTTTGCGAATGACAATATTTCATCATATATTCTTCCTGAAGAACACGACTTGCTTATTGATGAAGTTGCAGAAAAGTTTGAATCAGTCCTTGACAGTTTGATCATTGACCGCTATAATGATCCAAACTCTCAAGGCACAGGTAGACGTCTTGCAAAAATGTATATTAACGAGATTATGTCAGGTCGTTATGAACCACGACCTGATGTGACGGCTTTCCCTAATGAGGGGGAGCAGCGTTATATGGGCATGTTGGTTGTTCGTAGTGAGATCAAATCTGTTTGCTCACATCACCATCAACCAGTGACGGGTGTCGTTTATATCGGTGTGATCCCTGGTAGTAAAGTTATCGGGTTGTCGAAGTATACTCGTATTGCTCAATGGTGTGCTCGTCGCGGAACATTACAAGAAGAACTTTGCAATCATATTGCAAATGAAATTCGTTCTGCAACTGCAACTGCTCATGTTGGTGTTTACATTGCAGCAACTCATGGATGCTGTGAGAATCGTGGTATCATGGCAAAATCTTCTTTGACACAAACAACTGTATTGCGCGGAGAATTTCAATCACCTGATGTAAAGAAAGAATTTTTCGATAACATAGCTTTGCAGGAACAATTTAGTAATGGTAGATAAGAAAAGTTTAGATTATGTGATCTCAGCGTGTGGTATGATGGGTGTGTTATCACCTGACCATGAAGCACCTTGGTTCCCAATCTACAAGGAGGCGACCCTATCTCTGATGGGGTCGCTTAAATCAAGAATAGCGGAAACGTGTCATAATACACGACCTCTTGTTTCAACTTTGTATAACGCATATACTGAAAAGAATCATGTTCATGACTTTGAACGACTAGGTAATCTAGGTTCTGATGCTGTGTATGCAGACTCTGGTGGGTTGCAAATTGTTACTGCAGGTAAAACAATCACAGAAGAAATGAAACAACAAATCTACAAAACACAAACTTATGCAGATTATGCAATGTGTTTTGACGTTATTCCATTGTCATCTGTGTCATTGACTAGAACTCGTAATGAACGTTCTAACGTGGGCAATAAAGTTTTTCATTATGAAAGATTGCAAGAGTCTGCACATGCTACAGGTGACAATGTAAAGTCGCAGACAACTTATTTCAGAACACACAATGCAAAGACAAAAGCAGTTATCATTGTGCAGGGCAATTCTGCGGATGACATGGTTGAATTTTTTAAAGGTGTTATATCTCGTTTGTCACCTGAGGATTATGATAACATCGGCGGTATGGCAGTTGCAGATACTTGCATTGGGAATGGTGAACTAGAATCAATCGAAATGCTTCGTGCAGCAAAACGAATTTCAGAATTCTGCCATCCCAACATTCGTCGGCATCTTCACGTTCTTGGTGTAGGTTCCATCAGTCGTATGAGACCTATTCTTTATCTATTGAAGTCAGGTTATCTCGACAAGTTTGAACGTGTATCTTATGACTCTAGTTCCCACACCTCGACATTCCAATATGGTTTGTTGAAGTTGAATGGGACTTGCAAATCCATAGGCTCTTACAAAACACCAGCGGTTGACAAACAGTTCAGAAGCGTGTATAATATGTTTAATGACACATTTTCTTCGTTGAATGTATCAG
>Ga0209191_1000607_pt1 | contig 27204 bp, 28 predicted proteins | sample S_130626_EF_Meta_FD_187320 | JGI IMG/M metagenome (GOLD analysis project Ga0209191, IMG submission 187320) | Freshwater microbial communities from Lake Simoncouche, Canada to study carbon cycling - S_130626_EF_MetaG (SPAdes) (version 2) | ecosystem: Environmental > Aquatic > Freshwater > Lake ...
GTCCACCGATAAACTTTTCCCATGATATAAAATCACGCAGTTGCCATGTTCGTTGCTTTAATTCATTCATGATGGATTCTATTACAGATACCGTTTCTTCATGATATACTTTCTTCTCAAGCAACTTGATTAGGTCTGCATCTGCTTCCAAATAAGTGGTGATATCAGATTTGAGTGTGAACTGAAATGGTTCCCATCCATATTCATGCAATTCTTCCTGAGACATTTTACCTGTATAATATTCCCATTTAATTTTTCTCATACGGAGATAATCAAAATGGGCCTTCTTTGAGGCTATCTTGTGCTTAGTAAGTATACTGAGGTATTTGTTGTGTAGTTTAGGTATCTTCAGCAGTTCTTTGCCAGGTTCTGTCTGGTCCATGTCTGCATCTGATTCCCAAAATTTTAATACTTGTTCTAAAGATTCCATAATATTTTCAATATTTTAACACCCAATTTACATTATAACACAACTTATGTTATTGTGCAAGTATTATGTTAATTTATACCGGTACAAAGGTAAATTGTTCATAGACAAAGGTAACATCGGCTGTAATGATATCATCTGCCGACATTTTGGTATCAAATTGTAAGTCTGATAGAGATACAGGGAACATATTGGCAAACTGTACCCTAATGGTTGGATTGTTAAGGTTGTTTAATATAGTCAAAGTGGCATCAGACATTTGTTTAAAACCTTGGCTCTTGTATGAGTTTTGTATGGCAGTTAATCTATTTCTTTCTTCAAAGCCATCAGGAGATGCAAATGAACGAAACCAATTATACATTTCTTGCCAAGTTAGTAATGCTTCATCCACAGTAAAGGTTACATTAAAATTATTGTAAGTTAATTTATTACCAGGTGAGAACACATCTATCGTTGGAAAACTGATTGGAGTCTGTCCTCCATTAACCCCTGGTATATTTACCGCTTGGCAGAAGTATTGTATATTAGGTATTCTATCAAACACCAAAAGAAACTTGGTAGGTTGTAGATAATTGGTATTGGCGGGGGTTCTAGTTAGAACTGTCATTTATAAACTTTTTAAGGTCAATCATTTTTTCTTTTTCAATCATAATAATTATGTTACTTGTCAAATCAATTTCTTTTTGAATAAAAAACATTCTTAGCTTGAGTTCTTCCAATTGTTGGTTATAATATTCAAGTTCTTTTCTTTTTCTGGAACGTAAATCCAAAATTTCATCCAGAAGAATTATGTTTTTTTCTCCAGTCATATGGTTATTTATGCTGAAAAAAAAGAGACCTCCGAAGAGGTCTCTGTAAAATATCACTCTATGGTGATTTTATATTACATCAAGTTCTTGACACCGAACATACGATAGTAAACGTTGCTACGAGCATTTAGTTTACCGTTACCAGCAGTGAGACCTTCTGCAAACGGGTTAGCAACCATGCCGTAACGAGTCTTAAATCCAATTTTTGGTTGGAAAGTATACTGGTCAACTGCACGAACCATTTGTAATGGAACGTATGGGCAATAGAACAAACCAGCATCGTATGGTGAAGTACCTTTGTAACCTACAGTTACCAACTCTTGGTTGCTTGTGTAGCCACCAAAATATGGGTCAATGTAAACCTTGATACGACCGTGTAACAAACCAGCAAATGTATTACCTGTATCATCTACTTGCAAGTCAGCTTGGAGAGCAGGAGTATATTGTAATACACCAGCCATTGCCATTGCGGAAGCAACGTCAGAAGAAACGATAAGAACATTACCTTTACCTCTACGAGTCTGCTTGGCAATTACGTTAGCATCACGTTCAATTTGGAAAATTAATCCTTTGAAACGCTCAACTGACCAACGACCGTTTGAGTCTGTATCTAAATCGAAATAACCTGTGTTAGTAACACCATATTGAGCACCTAATACAGCAGTTGCGTAGATGGTACGAATAACTTCACGGTTAATTTCAGCAAGAATTTCAGTAGACAGAATGTTTGATAATTCTGTTTCTGCATCAAGACCATGAATTGCTTTTAAGTCTTGTGCGAGTTCTAGTGAATACTCAGCTTTTAATGCACGGCTTTGTGCAGTAACAGTAACTTTCTCAATAGAGAATGCCATTTGAGCAAAAGCACCATTGCTGTCTGAACCAAGATACTCAGCAACAGCTGTTGTTAGACCAACACCAGTTGTATAGGCATTAGCAGCTTCGTTAGCGATTGGGCTAACTGCTGTATCGTTTGCGTAAGTAGCACCTTTGAAACCAAACAATGTGTCTTGTGAACCAGTACCAGAAACCATTGTGTTAGCTTCGTTGTAGAAAGCTTCTGCTGAAGTTGCACCTTGGTTGTCGTAACGAGCACGCATTGCAAAAATCAAACCAGTAGGACCAGTCATCGGTTGTACACCAGCAACGTCATAAGCGATTAGATTTGGTAATGCACGGCGAACTAAACTAATCAAGATTGGGTCAAAATTCTGAACACCACCTGTTACGTTTGTAGGACCTAAATCAGCTTCATTCAAAGACTGACGGTCTTGGCGCATAGCTTGTTGTTGATTTTCCAAAACAAGTGCTGTAACAGCTTTCTTGTATGGATCTTTAATGGCTTCAAGTTCTGGATGATTCAGAACTGGATCCCATTTTTTTTGTAGTTCTTCTGTTAAATACATTTTGTTATTTCCTTTATAGGGGGTTAGTTTATTTCAGAGTTTGCGAAATTGTTTTCGCATATTGTTCAATCAAAGCGTCACCTTGGCCAGAAGGCTTTTTGGTTTCTTCTTCAAGTTGAACCTCATCATCCAAAGCAGAATTATCAGCAGCTTTTACTGGAGACTTGAAATATGATTCTTTCAAAGTTTCCATTTTACCATTGAATTCTTCCTCAGTAGTAAACTCAACACCCTCTGCGAGTGATTTCATTTTTTCTACTTGGGTCTGCGACAGGCCTTCACAAGCTGTGTAAATAGCCTCAATCTTTTTATGTTCGTTAAGTTCTTTTTTCATTTCAATTGAACGAGCAATTTGTTCATTTAAAGATTCTTCTAGTTCTTCAACTTTAGAAGTTAAACCTTCAACAACATCTACCTTATCTTCAGGAATGTCAATGTAGTGTTCTTCAAATAAACCTTTTAGACCAGTAATAAAATCTTCAACGATTTCGGCACGGAGACCTTTTTCAATTGCGATTTCGTTTTCTTTAATCCATTCTTCTACCATGTAGTTGAGGTAATCATCAACCTTAGCAGCTAAATCTTCTTTAATGGATTCTACAGCTTCTTCAAACTGTTCCATTAATTCTGCTTCAGCTTCTTCGATTACCATCTCTGCCCGAGCAATAACGGCAGCTTCAAAAATTGTAGTTGCTTTGGTAACAAATTCTTCAGAAAGATTTTCGTTGCCCAATAGAGCATCCATATCTTCTTTCATTTTGTCTTTCATTTTTTCTTTCATGGCTTCTTTGCGCTCCATTTTGGCAGATTCGTGTTCTTCTTCTGAAACAATTTCTTCATCTTCTGTTTCAGTTTCTTCGTACTGTTGAACGCCAACAGAACCTTTGTTTAAAGGCATTTGGTTTTTACCCATTTTACCTTCAGGCTGTTCTACAGAACCAGATTGACCAGGTTGTCCTTTGAGCTTCTTCATTGGCTCAGAACCTACAGGAGGTGTTGCGCCAGGTGCAGTTGCTGTTGGAGTACCTTTAGTTGCATCAGGTCCTGCATCAGTAGTTTTGGTTACATTACCACCGATATCACCTACTTCTTGTGTACCGTAAGCAACGTCGCCGTTTAGTTTTGATGGTTTATCTTGGCCACTTTGTTTTCCTGAAACATTACCTGATAGGATGTCTTTAGCGGCTTCTGACAGATTGAATTTTCCCATTTTGAAAATCTCCTTGATTTATTATGGATATTTATAATTAAAGTTTTTTGACGAGCGATTCCCAAATGCGTAGACTTACTTTTTCTATGTCTTTCTGCGAAGCCTGACGAATCATTTGCTTTGCTTCAGTATATTGTTGTTCTGTCCAAACACCGTTTATCATCACCCACTCTTTGCCTTCCATGATACCTTGAACAAAGGCATTAGGTGCTGAAGGGTCTGCTACAATATCCGCCGCTGTGGCTAGATGGAAATCATCTTGAACGATATTAATACCGTTAACATTTTTAAGAGAACCCATACCTCTGGAAGACACACCGATTTGGGCGCCTCCTTCGATTAGACTCTTAACAATGTTACCCATAGGGGTGTCAAGAATTTTTGCTTTGCCTATCCAATCATTTCCTTCATTGCGTAGAGCTGTAGTTATCATACAAACTCTATCAAGATTTATTGATGGGGTGTCTGGATGACCCAGCTCACCAAAGGCACGATTTTTATTAACATATTGTTCTGTATATCTCTGAACTTCTCTAGCCATGGACTCTTTCATATACTTTCGTCCATTGCGATTGACCACTTCTGATTGTATGAATGGTCCTTCAATATACAAAGATTTCTTGCCGTCTTTTTCTTCAGCAAGATAACTTATTGTTTCTGTAACTTCTGTAATGAGCTTCATAACCCCATTCCTGTTCTTTTTCTTAAAGAAATACTACGTTTCCGTAATGATTGACTTAATTTACTACGGCGTTTTACTTTGGCACGCCTTGCAGCCATTTTGCGGTTACGTCTTTCTTGTGGCATCATTCTAGTTAATTTACCACCACGAATTGTGTAACCTGGTACTGCTGACTTCTTCACTCTACGTTGAACTTTACCTTTACGAATTCTAACTCGGACAAGTTTTGTTCTACCAGTTTTTATAACATTTGCAGCTTCATCTAAATCATCAGAAATTTCTAATTCTAATTGTTCTAGTTTTACTGCAATTAATTCCTCTATTCTATCTACTAGAGACTCTTTTGCCTCTATTAAATCACCACATAATATGGAATCAATAAAATCTTTCATTATGGTTTAAGTGAATAAGCACCATAATTAAACGCTGCAGGATCATTAAACTGACCACGTTGATAGTATTCGTTTTCTTTACGCAACTCTATAACGATTGTGTAAGAAGTATTGGCAACATAATTTCTTGTGCGAACACCAATATCGCCATTACAGTTAGCGGTATTTTTAGCTGCATTTGGAATTGTTACCCAATTACCGGCACCATCATATTCAGAATTACCTGATAATAACATTAAAGGTATTTGCGTATCGGCAGTCCAAAATAATTCTAAATCACCACCTGCACCGTTGTATGTATCATACCAAATACGATGAACTGCTAACCCATAGTATGGTAGTGCGGTACCGCCATCCGATAACAAACCAGGTATTGTATTGGCGTTCAATGCACCTGAAAGTGTATTGGCTGCAATACGATTTGGATTATCTTCTTGAGCAGCATTATCCCATCGGCCTGTTAATTTAATAACAGCGTGTTCTGTTGTATCTTTCAATACTTGATATGTAAATTGATTTGCCATTTTTATTCCTGTTTAATTATTCTTCTGTACTATAAGTACCGTTAGATATTTATGTATTTTCACCAGAAGAATCTTGTCGTTGTGCAATTAGGTTCTGTGCAATCTCTTGTTTCTTGGTATCAATATGTGCCATCACTTTATCGTGAATGGCAGAATATAATGCATCACGCATTTCTGCACCTTGGTCGTTTTGTGCGTAATCAATAATTTGTCTTGTTGTTTCCATATTATTCTCCTATCAAAATATTTATAATATTTGTTTCAATTTAGTAAAAACACCAGATGATTCTTTTTGTGGAACCTTTTCATTCTTTGCATCAACTTCACCTTGATGTGAAGCCAAAGTTGCAGCTTGTTGTGTTTGAATATCTCCGGCCATTTGTTGTTGGGCCACATCATTCATTACACCAACTGGTAATCCAAGGCCTTCTTCTTTTTCTTTATCAATTTCTTTTTGCATTTGTTTAATATCATCATCAGACAAACGTAAAACATTTTGTTGAATCCATTTCTGTGAAAAATAACGACCAGTATATGGATCAACTGAACTTAATAATTGTAACCGATTAGTCATCAATTCAGCTTCTTTTAGTTCACTAAAGTTATTATCTTTAATAAAATTATAATAAATTTGTTGTCTAAATTCTTCCCATTCTTCTGCTGTACAAATACCTTTTAATACACATTGTACACGGAGAGTTTGATTGAATATTTCAGCAAACTTATTACGCATACGTTCAACAAATTTGGAAAACTTTAACTCATCACGGGTAACTTCAGCTGCACGACCCATTGAGAAACCTTGATTCGGTTCTAAACGAGAAATTGGTACACTTAATGAACCATATAATTTCTTTTGGAAGTATTTAACATCTTCCAACTCACCTAAGTTTTGACCGCCAGGCAATGTTGTAATCTCTGTGCCTTTACCACCTTCACGGCGAGGCAACCAAAAGTCTTCCATCATTGACATAAACTTACGGTCATCACGAACTTCACCTGTGTTGGCATCATAGACAAGTTTGTTTTTATACTTGACCATGATATCACGGAGGTATTGTTCTGCCTTTAATTTTGGGAGATTACCCACATCAATATAAAAAATCCTACGCTCAGGAGCCCTAGAAATTCGATATATGACAGTAGCATCTTCAATCATCCTTAATTGGTTAAGTGGCTTGATTGCTTTATGTAAATATGATAATACAACAGCACGGCGTGAGTCCATTAGACCAGAAACAACCGAAATAATAGAGTCTGTTGTAATACGAACACCAACTGGACCATAATTAGATGAACTGCCTGTGGTTACTTTATCATTATAGATGTAGTATTCATTTACAACATCAACCACATCTGCACCTGTTCGTTCATCTTTTTTCTTTTTAATCTCACGAACTTTACGAAGTTTGCGTGGATCAATATAACGTAATTCTTTAATACCAGAAATTGGATTTGTTTTGTCAATAATTATGTTGTAATATAATCTACCATCAACATAGTATCTACGAAAAATATCTTGTGCCATATTTTTGTAGTTATACAATTTAAGCACAGTTTGAAATTCGTCTTTAATAGCCTTTTTAATTTTATCTGATACTTCTAAATCATCTAAAATAATTTCAATAGTTTTACCATCATCATCTTGAACGATGGCTTCATTTATAATATCATCAATGGCAGATTCAATTTCTGGTTGCATCGCCATCTCACGATACCGAGAGATTAATTCTACTTCATTTTTGGCTGTGCCGTCTAAATCAACATATGTACCATAATAAGCGGCAGAGGAAATGGTTAATGCGCCATCATCATTTGTAGGTGGCGTAAAGCTTTGTTGCACGGTTTGTTCTTCTTCAGACTTATTCCGTGAAACAGTAAAACCAAAGAGAGAAAATTTATTTGCTGAGGCCATATAGTGTATTATTCCAAATCAATTAAACATAAATGAGGGACCGAAGTCCCTCAAACAAAAACATATTAAGACGTTGTATCTGATTCCCAATATTGGAAAGCAAATGTTGCTGAATATTCTTCAATTGAATCATTAGAACTCCAATCTAAATCAATTGGTGCTAAATCAACTGGAAATAATCCAACAAATTTATATTTCTTTAACGTCTGGCCAGCTTTACCGTATTGCGTTACTTCTGCATCTACGGAATAACTAGATGGATTTACAGCTGCACCATTTCTTACATTACTAGCGTGACTATTGAGTGAGTTCATCCATGATTCTAAAGAATTACGAATTACGAAATCTTCATCGTTAATAATGTTTAATGTCCAGTCAGTAAATGTTCTATTACCTGCAAACTTTAGTTCACGACCAAAGTAATAAACTGGAAAAGAATTAACTGTTGAACCTGGTAACTGTGCAGTTTTTGCCATAAAGGTTGTCTTTTGACTGGCGGCTGCACCGTTTACTGCTACAGTTGGGAATGTTAAAGAGACTTGGAATAGATTGGGACGGGCACCGTCACCAATCATATTTGCTCTAAATTCTGCTACATTGAATGCCATTTGTATTCTCCTATATCGTTAGTATTTATTAAGCTGCACCAACGACTGTTGTGAAGTCAACGCCAGTTCCAACAGCAACAAAATTCAACTGGATAAAGTTGATTGAACGAGCCGGTTTGATGTAAATATCTCCAACAAACTGATTAGTATCTATAATTTGTGGTGTGTTGTTTGTTGTATCGCAAATTACTTTGAAATCTGTAATACCACGGCGACCTTGAACATCACGCAAGTATGGAGTTACAAGAGAAACAAACTGTGCTCTGGTAAATTCATCATTGAATTCAAACAAGGAGAACTGAGCTGCTTTAGCAATTGATTTTTCAAGAACGATAAAGAGTCTACGAACATTGATACGGTCAAATGCAGAAGGTTTATTCAACAAAGTCTTATCACCAAACAGAACTATACCTTGACCAGGGAAAGAAACTACTGGATTTACACCAGCAGAATATAACACATCACGATAAGTTTTGTTAGGATTCCATTTCAACTTAATAGCATTTTTAATTGCACCACGGTTGAAGCCAGCTGGTGAATACCATGGGTCACGAACTGTGTCTGTATTTACACATAGACCAGCAACATCACCATTTAGTGGTATCCATCGGTATACATTGTTGTATTTGTCAAACATATATTTCAAACCAGAATCGGCAACAACATATGAAGATGCTCTTTGTAAGTCATCATTCAACCATGCTGCAATACCATCTGAGGTGTCTGCATCAGAAGTACCAAAAGCACTTGATGGAGGAGAAATAAATGTTACACAATCTTTACGAGTACCGGAAATATTATCAATTACATATTGTTGTAATTCATAGTTTGCATCACCAGTTAAAACTAAAGAAATATCAACGGTTTCTTTGTTAGCAAACAAGTCATATGCTAGTTCTAAATCACCTTGAGCTGGAGTTTCATCTATACCAGAACTTAATGATACTTGTTGATTAGTTGCAGGTTTAGCAAAATTTGTATTACCTGGTAAATCCCAAGTTGTTCTTGTATTTGCATAATCAACTGGACCCATTGCATAAACATATTTTGACTGATTGAATAATACTTGTCTGTAATAATTAGTAGTACCATTTAATGTTGCATCAATTGCTTTAGATACAAATCCGTAAGTTTCTACAACTTGACCTGCGGTACCAGTGAATAAACCACCATCATCAATAACAATAATGTGCATTTCATCGTTTGAACCGCCAGCATTAGTAACAAAATCAGATGTACCTGGAGCTGATGTGAAATAATTTTTGTATTGCCATGTTGCAAAAGTTGCCGAGTTGGCACAAACTTCAACAGTTAATGAGTTACCTAATGCACCAGCATATCTACCTGCAAATGCACCATATAAATTTAAATTATTTGCAGTATAATTATCTTCATATTCATCTGAATTAGCTATTGAAATTCCGCCTGTAGATGTGTTGGAGGTAGAATTTACACAGTCGCCACCTATAGCACGAACCACACTTAAATTATTACCGTATGCCAAGAAACTGGACGCAGTAAAGAAGGATGTTGCTGAATTAGAATCAGGTGTACCAAATGTTCTAGTTAAAGTAATCTCACTATCTACTAGTATTGCTTTATTGGCTGGACCCCATGCAAATGTCCCAGCAAAAGCACCAGCGGTAGTAAGAACCGAAGGAACGACTGTTGTTAAGTCAATCTCGGAAACATTTACGCCTGGAGAGAGTTGAAACGCCATTTTATTCTCCTTGAATTATTTTTGTTCTTGGCAGTTATAATACCATACTGATATTTATGATTCACTGGATTTATAGTCGGTCAAAGAATTTTTTGGAATACGCACCATAGGTGTCTCCACCATTGGCAACTTCCCATAAATCTCCACCTTCTAGTACAAAATCATGTTCTAAACCATCTTCTATGATAGGAGCTGGTAAAGTTTCATCATCAAATTGATTCATATTTTCCAATTGAATCTGTTTTCTTAAATCATGGTTGACAATTTCTTTAAAGTATTTCTGTGTGGCTGCCCACGCAAAGATTACCAAAGTCATGGCCATATCATCATTAGCACCTTCTGCAGCCGCAAATGACGTTTTGTGTTGTTCAAATGTAGTTAATTCTGAATAAGTATCAAAATCATTGATTAAAAGCTTGTCACCTTCAATTAAAGTTTTTAAGTTGGAACAACCAACCGACTTAACTTGAGGTGACATTTTCAGTCCCATTTGAATACCACGGGCAAAACCAGCAGACAACTGCTGAGGTTTCTTGTTACCTGTAAATACTTTCAATAAATTCTCATACTCTAAATCTGAATGAATATATTCTGCAACTTGTGGATTACTATTAATTTCAACCAACACATAGGCATCATTGTATAATTTAGCTGCATTAACAATTACAGTTGGAAATAAAATAGGTGAAATAGACGAACTACTGTATGTGGCCACTTGTTTATATGGTGTGGCTGATATGTCTATAACAGAAAATGCAGAACTATCTAGGTTTTTACCTTCTGAAACGTCTACACAAATTGCATATAGATGGTCAGATTTTTGTTCTTCACCATCTCCTTTGATAGGATATTCATAAATCTTCATCTTATCATGTTCACCAATAGGGTCTATGTACCTTAATTGTTGTAGTTTATAACCAGAAATTAAAGTATTTGAAGAACCTAAGAACTCGGTTTCAAACTCTTGTTGAAATTGCCGATAAGAAGTGTTACGAATTGTTTCTTCTTTCCAGACTTCATCACGGCCTGGTACCATAGACCAATGAATTTCAAAATTCTTATAGTTGTTTCTGCCTTCAATAGAATCCATCCAAAGTTTATAAAATAGGTTCATACCGTTTGGAGTAGAAACAATAATAATCTTTGATGATTTACCAGATGAGATTACAGGATATACAGAATTAAAGAATTCATTGGCAATATTATTTGGCACGAAAGCAAATTCGTCCAAGAACACAATGTTAAAAGAACCTCCTCGGATTGCAGAGGATGAGGTAGAGGCTGCGATTACTTTAGACCCGTTCTCCAACTCTACATTACCTTTGTTCCATGTCACCACACCTTGTTGGAGCCATTGTGGTAAATTCTCATATGCAAGTTGATACTTGGCTAGAATGTCTCTGGCCAAAGAACCTTTATTGGCAAGAACTGCCACATTTTGTGAGTCTGTAAAGATGGTTGCCCATAAAAGATAACCAACTGTTGTGGTGGTTTTACCCACCTGACGAGGACATTTGGTAATAACAAAGCGATTATCTCTAAAGAGTTCCAACATCTCTTTTTGAAAGTCCCACATATTAAATTTAATAAGACCTTCATCCACATTGACAATCTTAATGTAGTTCATACAGAAATATACAGGGTTTTTGGAACACTTAATGTATTCTTGTACCTGTTCTTCTGTATATTTGTGTTCTACTCCTACTTTTTTTAAAAGGGGATTGTCCCTATAAGAATCTTTTGTATTGGTGACCATTAATCTTTGCCTTTGATAAGCTTATTCAACTCTGCGGTAGAACCGACAAAGATTGCTTTATCAATAGTAGTACCTGATTGTTTTTTCTTATCTTCATCCATATCACGCATTTGTTTTTGAATGTTTAGAAGCTCTTTATTTGCATCTACCATATTTTTAAGTAGAGTTCCATAAACTTCAAATGCTCTTGGATGTTGACCGGCCTTGGCAATATTAAGAATTTCTTCCATTGCTTCAGAGCCTTGGTCAATAATACCTTGTAGATTTTCTTTTGACTGTTGATACGCATCAGTCAAGTCTTGTTTTAAATCAGGCTCATTATACTTTGTAGATAACGGCATAGATTTTTTTTCTTGTTTAATCGTGGTCGGTATTATATCAAATACATCTGCCATGTTCTTATCAAAGTTATTCATAGTGTTTTATATATGTTTAATACTACCACCAATTACCTGGATGAGTAATAAGTGGGCTATCCAAAGTAAATGTAACAGGGAAAGCCAGAATTCCATTTGCGTTCACAATATTTACTAAAAGACCACCATCAGTTGTAAAATTTGGATTTGCAGGGTCTACTGGAGCAATTATAAAATTAGTAACATCTAAACCTAATACAATTTTTGTAATATTTGAAGCACCACCAGTGCCAACAACAGTAAAATTATAACCAAGAGATCCATCATTTACTAACGAATTTGTGAAAAAATACGCTTGAATTTCTGCTAATTTTGGAGCAGTAAAATCAGATAAAGATATACCATATTGTGCGGTTGCTGCGGTGTTTGTTCCAGAACTTAACAATCCAATAGAACCACCAAAGTCTGTAATACCTGGTCCTTGATATCCTGATGCAGTAAAATCTGTCTCTAATATTGTGAATGATGAACTAACTGGAGCTGAGCCAACTATTCTTAATCCACCAGTAATTCTTAAACTACCTGTTATTGTTGTCATTTTATTTTCCGTTAATTAACAATTCTTAATCCACCAGTAATTCTTAATCCCGAACCTGCACCAAAAGATGAGAAGTGATTGGTATATCCGTCTACCCAATTAGTTCCATTAGTAACACCCCATTGAACCTCACCTTGAGGGTCATCGTAATCATTCCAATCTGTTGGTTCTTGAACTACAAATACATCAACTGTTCCATTTGAATAAAAATAAATGTCATATTCATAGTTTACACCAAAATTATCATAATTTGTATTGCCCATAATCTTATATGCAAAAGTTGTGCCGCCATCAAACGAAGTGGCCCAAACTTGTTCTAAACTGGCATCATTATTTACCATATAGATACATGGATCTCCATTATCTGTCACTGGATCATTATCTCCGTTCCTTAGGTCATTTTCTGAACCAAAAGAGAAACCTCCATTACCACTAACATATAATTGACTATAAGTATTTCCTAAAAAACTAACTGAATCACCATCCATGTCTATATGATAAGATTCGTCATCCATATAATCATTAAAAAGTTCGGTCATACTTTCAGTATTTAATCCGCTGGTGATGTTTCCATATGTTGATTTTTTGGTAACAATACCATTGGCTGCAATTTTAAATTTATAAGTTCCTGTTGAACTTAATTTTGGTGATGCAGAACTATTTGATCCTGTTAATCTCATTTTATTTTCCTTAACTAAATTCTTGTATTGTTGTATTTGCAGTCCAATCACTTGCAACATTGGCATTTTCTGGATTAGGTATTACATCTATTTGAGCTAATTTTTTTGCACTAGGTATGTATGATGTAAACTTATAACTTGTTTGAGAGCTTGAAGCATATATTGGTAAATTAGAAATAAAATTTCCATTAATACTAGTTAGATGCAAAATATTATTACTCCAAAATATAACCTTTGCGGTTGCAATTGCAGTACCTCTAGAATATCCTTGGTATACAATTTCACCTACTTGATATTCACCAACACCAGTTGTAGAATCAATATTAAATTGAACTTCTGCATTTGGGTCTATTTGTTGATAGATAGAAGTAATTGAATGTGTAATAAGCCCACTAGATGAATCATTAATTTTACCAAAAATAAACCCTTTGACACTAAAATTTAATGTCCAAATAATGTTTCTTGTACCTCTATCCCAATCACCTTCTGCATCCATGTCTTGTTCGGCTGAATTTAAAATAACAGGAATTTCTTTAACTATTCCCATTTCTGGAACAAGATTCATTTTAATAGTATAATCTGGTGTAAAATAGGATAAAATATGTTCCATAATCTGTGTTCCATCTTCAATATTTCTTACATAAATGTATAATGAAAAATCGAAATTATATGGAACTGGATTATATTGTGAAATCAATCCACCAGTTGTCTGTGCAAAGTTTTTAATATTTGTATTTTGTTTGCGAGAAGAATCATATGTGAAGCCATTTAATTCAAAAGACATACGAGGTAAAGTCATCATAACTTTTTTACCAAGTGTTGGATCTTCTTCTAAACGCTTTACATATAATTCTTTTGGTCCATAAGTGATAGGCACAATCAATCTTTCGGCTTCCGTGAAATCAGGATTATACCGAACTAATGTGATATCGTCAAACATATTGCCGAAGCCGACAACCATTTTACGAATAATACGATTATAAAATGTGTTTGCCATTAAATAGACCCAAATGGATTTTGTTCTGTTAAATCAACAATATTGTTTGCTTGATTGTGTATGATAAAATTGTCATATGATTCATCTCTTAAATTTTCTTTGAGAGGATCAAAATCAGATAATGTAATCATGTATCGTGCATTACTTGTGGCACCAATAATAGGATACAACTCATTAAACTCACCAGCAATATTAGATAGTGTTAATGTATTAGATGATGGTATCCATTTTTGAACGGTTGCTACTGCTGTTGCATTTGCATGAGTTAAATCTGGTGCTTGATATACTAATTCACGAATTGAATATCGAGTATCATTACCAGAAATAGTAGTAAGGTCAATTTGATATGATGAGAATGTAGCAACATCATCAATTGCTGATACACCTGTTTGAATAATTTCATGAGAGAATTTAAATTTCTCAAGGCTAAGTTCGTAGAAATAAGGAGCTACACGACCTAATGTGGCAAATTCTTTATCTTGGTCTGCAAAAGTAATTTCGTATAATTCACCAGTACCATTTAGAAAAGGAATGTAAACTAAATCACCTTCTCTTGGACGCTTGAATACATTTTGTGGTACTCTTTCTTCAAAAGACCTGCGTGACATAATAACTTTTATATTATTTTTAATTTCTAAACCAAATTTAGAAAAGAATTCTTTTTCACCAAGATAATCCATGGCATTAGACAAATAGAATTCCAATGTAAAGGCTGATTCAAATCGTTTGACTGGATCTTCACCAAATAATAAATCTCTTGCCTGTTCATTATCATTAGGAAGATAATATCCATCAAAGCCCATTATCTTAATGGACTCTACAATTAAATCCTCATATAATCTTTGTTCATTATATTTGGCATTATAATTATTAAAATATTGTGAAGTTGCCATATTAGTTCATGAACATTTCTAATGGAGCACCATATTCATTTTGCATCTGTTCTTCTAGAGCTTTAATTTCTTCAAAAGATTCATCATAAATCTTATCACCGTTTAGTGTTACACCACCTGGTAGTTGTAAATTGTTGAACTTTTTAAGGTTGGCACCCCAAGTTCTTTTAATTAATGCTGTTGCATACTCTTTTAACCAACGGTCATTCCATACTTTACCATATACATCTGGATTGATTAGTGCATATGATTCAGCAACTACAACTGTACCAACTGGACACTCACCAGAACCCCATGCCCAATCTATAAAGAGTTTTTGCATATGTCTTTGAAAACGAATAGGAACTTCTCCAGTAAACATTAACTCTAATGAACGTAAGTGTTGTTGTGTTAGTGTATAGTTGATGTATGAGGCGGAGGTGAAGTCATATAACTCATTAAGACGAAGCTGATAACGCAAGTCAAACATATTGACACTTGCCTGTGAATCAAACAATGGAAATATGCGTGAAATACCAACAATCTCCATTGGATTGCCTTCAGAATCTTGTGTATTTGATAAATCTAGATATTTTTGGTCAATATCTGGTTGGGTGACGTAATGAATCCAGTAGACTTTTTGAAGTCCGTCAAAGTGGTAATCCTGCCAGTATTGTAAAGCATCATCAATACGGTCTTGAACTTGGTCTGGATCCACATTAATATCAATGACTGGAGCGCCTAATCTGCGTAGACAATAATCTGCAAACTCATCTCTATTGGTTACTTGGGCCATGTATAACTCCTATATTAGAGTATTTATGTAATACCGAAAACCAAATTTAAATTTTTAATTTACCTGGTAATCTAGGTCCGTCTTTGATGGCAACCAACCAAGCTGTTGTTACTAAAACATTTAAATTTTTTAACCAATCATTTGGATAATAAGTTTCTTTACGATATTCTTGAAATCTAATTGTTGTGTTATCTATAAAATTTGCCAGATATGCATCTGTATAATATAAAAAACTATTTTCATTCCAATAACTTACATGGGTTGGATCCTGAAAGGCACCACGACCATCGGTACTAGGTACATCTATAAATGCCCAGCCTCCATGAGCCAGAACTCTATGTATTTCTGACATAATTTTTGTTTTATCATGTAGATGTTCAATAATATGACTTGCATTTAGAACACCAACAGAGTTATCAGGTAAAGGAATACCATTATTTAAGTCAGCTTGGAGATTGGCTGTGTCTCTTAAATCAACTGTAAAGTAACCTGGATATGGATTTAGACCACCTCCAATGTCTACTTTCAATAAACCATTAAGTTCCGCATCTCTTTCGGCCAACTGTCTTGCATATTGATTAAACAATTCAACCGTCTTAATCTGTATATCAGCGTTTTTAGTATTTACCGATGTGTTGAAACCAGTATATCTATAAATGTATAATACTTTAGGTATATGAACCATCTTTGTTTTTAGATAGGTACGAATACATAATTCGTGGTCATCACAAATCTCTAGTTCTGGATTATGACCACCAATCTCTTTGTATACAGATGCTCTCCATGTTCTTACATGGTCTGGTGCAAACCAAATATAACCTAGACTATGACTACTAGGTTCAAAACTATTCATGGCAATTAATTCTTTGCCTTTCCAGTTATGCATCCCAAATGTCCAACCATTTTCTGGCATAAAAGGTATAAACTCACCATCCATTTTATAGGCTGCATTATCAGAATAAACAAAACCAACCGTTTCATCTTGATATGCTTTGTTTAATTCCTCTAAACAATCTGGTGTAAACATATCATCATGGTCAGCTTCAACTAATATATCACCTGTAGCTAGATTAAAAGAATCTAATTTTAACCGACCAATACTGGCTGTTTCTCCTTGCCAATGTTTAACTTTTACTCTAACATCATTTCGTATTTTTTCTGGTAAATGACTTGGTGTGCATTTGTTATTTGTTAGTATGACCCATTCCCAATTGATATATGTTTGTTCTAAAATAGAATCATATAATTCAAGTAAATATGGTATATTTTCTGGACTATGTTCAGGAGTGATGAAGCTAAATTTGTATTGGTTCATAATTTAATCAAAGAAAAATAAATGTGTTAATCTGCCGTCTTGTTTGTTTTGTCCAAAATACGGTCCTGCTGAATGTATGCACCTTGAATCCATAATAACTAGTCTATTATACAGGTTTCCAGCAGAGTCGGCAACATCAAATTTGGTTGAATCGTAAAATCCACCAGAAAATGCCTTATCAACATCAGCTTCTGTTGAACTTCTGGCACCATTAATTTTAGACCGATGTAGTCTTGTACCACTTTCTAACGGTGCATCTGGTGTCATATATATCATGGCAGCCCATTTTTGCATATCATAATGATAAACTTGTGGGTCTTGTGCTATACAGATTTGAAATACTCCATTAAAACCTTGTTCAAAATCTTTAATAGGTTCACCTATAATAAACTCAAATGCCTCTTTAAGTCCTTTTGGACGATAAGGCCTTACTGACCTTAGACCTTTATACCATCTTATATCTTCTTTATACTCAACCTGTGTTAGTGCAAAGTCTCTTATTGCATCTGGATTATTGTAGAAGTTATCTATAACGAACAATTTTTTACCATAAGATTTATTAATATAAAATGGTGGATGTTCACTATTTTGTAATTCTTCTTTGTGTTTTTCATATACCGCAATGTTATGTAAATCTTGAACTAGTGGCCCACCATCATGGTACATAGCAGTATTCACAAAATTGGTATAAGTTGGATAAGGATTTGTCCTTTCAGGTTGCATCATAATACTGGTATACTTGTGCATATTCTTCCAGTCTTTTAACTCCTGATATTTTTTGGCCAATGCCACAAAATGGTCATTTCTACCTGGTGCAAATCCATCTGCCGCTTTCATATAAATGATTTGATTTTCTTTATCACCAAAGTAACCATGAATCTGTGCAATCATTAATATAGACATATAAGAAACTTCATCAATAAACTTGGCTGTAAAAGTCTTACTGAAATCATGGAAATGATTTAGATATTCACTAAAGTAATAGATACATCTACGACCATATTCTTTCTTTTGGCTTTCTCCTAAAGGAAAAGCATTTGATTCCCATGCATCGAAATAACTTTTACCAATATACCAAAAATGATATAGGTCTTTTTTGAAACTATTTTCAGCCATCATCTTTTCTTCCAAGATAAGAGCATGACTCATAAATTTAGTTGGCACACTCCAACTTTGGCCAGTATTGAATCCTGTTTGTCTAAAAGATTTTGGTAACATCTTTCTTTGAAAATGTGCACCAATAGATTCATCACCACAGTAAACTGTTTCATGGCAAGGGTCATGATTAAATCTCCAAGGCATCTTGGCATTCCACATCCAACATCTTGTGTAAATGGATGCACCTTGAACACAAGGAATCTCCCAAGAGTGTACCGATGTGTCATCTAGAATTGACCAATCAAAATCCTCATCTACTTGTAGAATCTCATCGCAATCCATTTTAAGAATCCAATCACAACCATGGTCAATACTCTGGCATTTTTGTGTAAGATGGTCTCGATTCCAACCAAAGCCAACCCAACCTTCTTCTACTTCATATAGAACGCCTGGTATTTTATGTTGTTCAAAAAATTCTCTAACGATTACATCTGTACCATCTGTTGAACCGTTATTTTGTATTACCCAATAATCAATATATTTGTAACAAGATTCTAACATTGTTCCAATGGTACTAGCTTCATTTTGAAACATAGTGGTCATTACGATTTTACATTTTTTATTCATTTGTGTTTCTCCAATAATCATATCACTTGAGTTTTTTTTTTCTATATAGAAGTATTTTTCTATAGGAAAGGGTTCATCGTATGGAATTACAGAATCAAAATTATACCAACTATATCCTTTTGGATCTCCAGTACCAATCCAGTATTCACTATTCCATCTTTCTGTGTTTTCACCGTAGTTATTTTTATATAGATAATCTGTGGATAGAGTTTTTATGTAAAAACAATTTGCCCACCAAAAATTACCAGAGTAATGAAAAATATCAATATGAAATTCATCTTCTGTTTCAGCTTTTAATATTGCAAGTTGTTTTTCTTGAGTACCAACACATTCATATTCATTTAATAACTCAATATTTTCTTTCCATTTATGTATGTTGAAGTATTCTAGATATAGTCTCCATCCATTGATGTTAAAATTACCAGCTGGTTGTGTAACACCTTTGGTGTGAAAGTATAAAACTTTGTAGTCTGGATTATCACAAGAAAATTTCCAAAGAGCTGATAGGGTATCAGCTTCTAAAACTTTATTTTCATTATGTACAAATTTTATTTTATCTGTAACAAAAGGAAGAGGTTCATCACCATTTATACCAACGTGAATAAAATCACAGGCATCATATAAACCACTAATAAACAAACTTTGTATTTGTTCCTGATATATAGATTGCCATCGGCCGCCTATTTGGCCGACATGGTAAAATATTGCAATTTTATTTTCTGTCTTGGGGGATTGTGTCATAATTTATAAAATCACTTGAACCATACATAAGACCATTATTAAATTCACTTATTTGATTTATTATTCTTATGGGATAATTTGGCGCAAATTGTTCGTCTTTAACAAACACAGCCACAAAATCATTCCATATATCTTGCTTTTGTTTTCCAACAAAAGATTCCAACAAGGCAACATTTAAACCATTTCTTTTTGCCCATGTTACTAATGCGTTACCACTATCTGGATAGAACCTCCAGCAGTCAACCGGCCATCTATGAAAGTCTCCATTAGATGGTACATTTAAATAAAATAATCCTGTTGGTTTTAAGACTCTCATTATTTCTAAAAACAAAACCCAAAATAATTCTGAATGTTCAAAACAAGAACTACAAATTATAACATCTTGGCTGTTATCATTAAATGGTATTGTGTATGGATCGGTCATTAACATATCAACACCTTCACCTTCAACAAAATCTAAAGTGAAATAGTTTTTGAAAATATCTTTGAATGAACCATTGACATTTCTACCACCAATATCAATTACCACCTTATCTTTTTCTACATAACAATTATTAAAATGTTCTGCATAATCTATTGCAGTATCATGCATATCATTGTACTCTTTTTTGAATCAACTCTAGAACTTCTTTATCATTCTCTTGTTCTTTTGTTGGACTGTATAGAGCTCTTTTTCTTGATGGAGTATTTATTGAAGGCTTGGTTAGATAATAAGTTGCGATACTTTTTCTATAAACACCTTCTGGACAATTAATTGGGTCATTAAAACCATGCCATGAATTTTTTGAAGTATCAAAAATAACGGCACGATTAAAGATACAATCTATCGTTGCCATTTTTTCTTTTGGTTTATTTAACTCTTTATCGTGTGACCAAAATTCTAAATTACCACCCCAACTTGGATCCCAATCTGGTGTTAGGTATAGAATGAGATTGAGTTTACGTTCTAGGTTTAATTTTGGATGCAAGGCATAGTCAAGATGCACATTTAATTTTCCACCACGACCATGAATGTGCCAGCCACCTCCATGTAGACCCATATCTGAATAGAGATTATCAAACTTCAACTTCTCTCTCAAACGATTGGTGAATTCGATACCATTTAGTTCTGTAAACAATTGGTATGTGGTAGGTGGAAAACTAAACCAGTTATTGATTGTCTTTTTTACTTCCAATGGATTATCATAATCATACCAAAGTGGTGATTGAAAATCTGGAAATTCGGTTGAGAGTTGTTTGGCTCTGTCTACTGGTAAAAAATTATCAATTATAAAATATTCAAAAGGTTCAACTTGCATAATAATATCATTCATTCTATCTCCATTTAGGTCCTTCAAACCAAGCTGCTATACTATATCTAGTACCCCTTAGGACAGGGTTTGCTTTATGCCGAAACATTGAAGGAAAATAAATTACTGAACCTTGATTTTTTGTTTCTTTATCTAACGCTGGACATCCTTCTGTAATTTCAAAATCACCACCTTGATAATCTTCAGGATCGGATAGTTGTACAATACAGGAAAGTTTTCTATGAAATATTGGGTCATTGTTTAACCAAAAGACATCGTGGTGTTCTTTGTATTCACCTTTATCTTGATAATCATATTCAGCAATTTGAATAAATGGTAATCTTGTGATGTGAACATTGAAAAAATCTCTGTTGGCTTCTAATGCAGTTTTCCATAACTTATCAAAAAGCCATGTAAATTTTGGATTATCTGAATTGACAAAACGAATTTTACTTCTTCGCATAGAGAAATCTACTGTTTGACCTTCACCTATACCAAGAATACCATCTTGTGTTGGAATATCTGCTGCATCAGCAATAATTTTCTCACAAGTTTCTTTATCAAAATAATGATTAAAATAACACCATTCGCCGTTCATAATATTTCACCTTTATATAATTAGTTTAAAATTTATTCTACTACATTTATTTAGTCTTGCTTTTTGGTTCTTATTCTATTGCATCTAATTGTTCTTGAGTTGGTTTTGTTAATGTCGGGTGTTCCCATTTTGCAATGTAATCCCCTTTACCATCCGAATCATTTTTTAACATAATATCTTTTAATGCAAAATCATACCCAATTAATTCAGGGTAAATTTTTATAATTTTTTCGTACAAAATCATTTATAAAATCCTTATTTAAGAAACTCTTACAAGTGCCGCATTTGCCCAACAATCAAATGCTGTAGTACCAGCAAAATAAGTAGTACCTCCATAACCATTAATATAACCTGCTGTAGTTATATTGTCCGATCCATTACAATAAACTATTGCAGAACAAGTCATTCTACCTACAGAATTACCGCCTGTACCCCAAGCTACTTGATTTCCAAGTTTATACATTTGTCCGTTTTTAAATATTCCTACATAAGCAGTAACTGCACCCGCACTATCGGCAAGAAATGCTTGACAATTATATTGATAAAAACCAGCAACACTAGGGGTAAATGTTGAACCCGCAAAATTTGCATTACTATCCCATTCTTCGTTATCCAGTACCATGGTTGTCCATGTTTGATTACTTATAACTTGATTATAGGAAAGATAAGCACTAAATGTTGGTCCGTTATTTCCAATAGGACCTTGAGCACCAGGAGGACCTGGAGGACCTGAACCACCTGGAGGACCTGAACCACCTGGAGGACCTGTAGGACCTTGAGCACCTGGAGGACCAGTTACCGTACTACCTGTAGGACCTTGAGCACCAACAGTACCTTGTACACCTTGAGCACCAGGAGGACCTGGAGGACCTGAACCACCTGGAGGACCTGTAGGACCTTGAGCTCCTGGTGGCCCTGTTACTGTACTACCTGTAGGACCTTGAGCACCAACAGTACCTTGTACACCTTGAGCACCTGGAGGACCTGGAGGACCTGTAGGACCTTGAGCTCCTGGTGGCCCTACTACTGTACTACCTGTAGGACCTTGAGCACCAACAGTACCTTGTACACCTTGAGCACCAGGTGCACCAGTTTGTCCTTGAACACCTTGAGCACCAGGTGCACCAGTTTGTGTACTACCTGTGGTACCTTGAACTCCTTGAGCACCAACAACACCTTGAGCTCCTGGTGAACCTGTAGAACCTTGAATACCTTGAGCACCTGGTGAACCTGTAGAACCTTGAATACCTTGAGCACCTGGTGAACCTGTAGAACCTTGAATACCTTGTCTACCCTGAGCGCCTTGAGCACCAACAGCACCTTGAGCACCTTGGACTCCTTGAGCACCTAAAACACCTTGAACTCCTTGCGTACCTTGAGGACCGATAGCACCTTGCACACCTTGAGCGCCAGGTGCACCAACTTGACCTTGTACACCTTGAGCACCGGGTGAACCAGTAGAACCTTGTACACCCTGAGCACCAGGAGAACCAGTTTGACCTTGCACACCTTGTGCTCCCAAAACACCTTGAACTCCTTGAGCACCGGGTGAACCTGTAGAACCTTGAATACCTTGAGCTCCTGGTGAACCAGTAGAGCCTTGAACACCTTGTGGTCCTTGTGCCCCTAAAACACCTTGAGCACCAACTACACCTTGAGCACCTTGGACTCCTTGAGCACCTAAAACACCTTGAGCACCTTGGACTCCTTGAGCCCCTTGAGCACCTAAAACACCTTGAGCACCTTGTACACCCTGAGCACCAACAACACCTTGAGCACCAACTACACCTTGAGCACCTTGGACTCCTTGAGCCCCTTGAGCACCTAAAACACCTTGAGCACCTTGTACACCCTGAGCACCAACAACACCTTGAGCACCAACTACACCTTGAGCACCTTGGACTCCTTGAGCACCTAAAACACCTTGAGCACCTTGAGCACCAATAACTCCTTGGACTCCTTGAGCTCCTTCAACACCTTGAGCACCAATGACGCCTTGAACGCCTTGAGCTCCTTGTACACCTTGTGTTCCTTGGGGACCAATTAGATTTGTTGATGGACCAACCCAAACGCCATTGGATCCAATGACATCAGTAGTGCCTACTGTTAATCCATTTTTAACTGTAAAGTTATTTTGTATTGCCAAGGTTCACTCTCCCCTTGTTATTTTATTAGAGTATTATCTATTTAGTATTGATTTTTGGTTCTTATTCAATAGCATCTAATTGTTCTTGTGTTGGTCTTGGTAACGTTGGGTGTTCCCATTTTGCAATATAAGCCTCAGTATCACCAACATTTTTTTGCAATATAATATCTTTAAAAGCAAAATCATATCCTATAAGTTCAGGATAAATTGTAATAATTTTATTATATAAATTCATTATCCACTCCTTGCTAAAGAACCTTGAAACCAAGTAAGTGCACCATTAGGAATTGTATTATTACCGCTAACACTTACTAGTGCATATAAACTAACATAATCACTACTACCATTTAAATATACTAAACACGAACCATATACAAAGCCTACTGATGGCTCTCCTTGTCCCATAAATTTCCATACACTATTATTTTTACCTAATACTACTTTGAAGTTACCAGCAACAGTATCAACTTGATAACCACCCACCATATAATAATAACCAGCAACATTTGGTTGAAAGTTTGAACTTCCTGTGCTAAATCCTTGAGTATTCCATTCTGTTGCACCAAAATCAATTTGTGTATATGCATTTTGAGCAAGACTTGTTCCACCAGTTTGAACAGCCGAAAAAGATGGTCCATTATTACCAATAGGACCTTGAGCACCTGGAGGACCTGTAGGACCTTGAGCTCCTGGAGGACCTACTACTGTACTACCTGTAGGACCTTGAGCACCTGGAGGACCTGTAGGACCTTGAGCTCCTGGAGGACCTACTACTGTACTACCTGTAGGACCTTGAGCACCTGGAGGACCTGTAGGACCTTGAGCTCCTGGAGGACCTACTACTGTACTACCTGTAGGACCTTGAGCACCAACAGTACCTTGTACACCTTGAGCACCAGGTGCACCAGTTTGTCCTTGAACACCCTGAGCACCAGGTGAACCAGTAGGTCCCTGAACACCTTGAGCACCAACTACGCCTTGAGCACCAGGAGAACCAGTTTGTCCTTGAACACCTTGAACACCTTGAGCACCAGGAGAACCAGTTTGTCCTTGAACACCTTGAGCACCTATTTGACCTTGAGCACCAACAACACCTTGAGCGCCTGCAACACCTTGGACACCCTGAGCACCTGGTGCACCTGTAGAACCTTGTACGCCTTGAGCACCTAAAACACCTTGAACACCTTGAGCACCTGGTGCACCTGTTGAACCTTGTATACCTTGTCTACCTTGAGCACCTTGAGCGCCAATATCACCTTGAGCACCAACTACACCTTGAGCACCTTGAGCTCCTTGTATACCTTGTACACCTTGAGCACCAATTTGACCTTGTACACCCTGAGCACCAACATTACCTTGAGCTCCCTGTACACCTTGAGCACCTAAAACACCTTGAGCACCAACAGAACCTTGAGCACCTTGAACACCTTGTGCGCCTACTGGACCTTGTCTACCTTGTACACCCTGAGCACCTTCAGAACCTTGAGCACCAACAACACCTTGTACACCCTGAGCACCTACTGAACCTTGAGCTCCCTGTACACCCTGTACACCTTGAGCACCAACTACACCTTGGACACCTTGAGCACCTTGAACGCCTTGTGGTCCTTGTACACCCTGTACACCTTGAGCACCAACAGCACCTTGAACTCCTTGGAATCCTTGTGGTCCAACTATTCCACTAACAACTGCTAAAATTATATCATGATTATTACTAAATCCTGTTGTACCAGTTCCATTAGATGATGTAAGTGTTACTGGATAATTCCAATAACTAGTGGCAGTACCTGGATTAGTATTTGTTGGTGTACCATTTATAGTCCAAGTTTGATAATTAGAACTATTGGAACTATCTTGTACAGTAATTTTTTGTGTTTCTGCCAGTAATGCTAAAAATATATCTAAATCAGTTCCATCAAGTTCTTGATGACTTACTAATAGAGTATTAGCTGCATTTTGTGTGGCATTATTCCATATGATATGACCATCACCTGGATATCCCGATGTTGCATTGTTTTTAGCTTGATATGTAAAGAAGTTACTACTTTGACCTGATGGGCCAGTAGAACCTTGAACGCCTTGAGCACCTTGAGCACCTACAGCACCTTGAACTCCTTGAGCACCAACTACACCTTGGACACCTTGAGCACCTTGTACACCTTGTGGTCCTTGTACACCCTGTACACCTTGAGCACCAACCACACCTTGAACACCTTGAGCACCCTGAGCACCTTGCACACCTTGATGACCTTGTGGACCTTGAGCACCTGTTATTCCTTGTGCGCCAGCTATACCTTGTACGCCTTGAGTTCCTTGAGTGCCTTGTATACCAACCGCACCTTGAGCACCGGCTGCACCTTGAACACCTTGAGGACCAATAAGATTTGTTGGAGAACCAACCCAAACACCGTTGGCAGCGATGACAACATCAGTACCAACAGTTAATGTGTTGGCGTAAATGTTACCTGTATTTTCTACTGATGAAACTACATAGGATAAATTAGCTGATAGTGACATTTTTTATTTATGGTTTTGTAGGCCAGTTGACCGAAGATAAATCTAAATCACCAACATCATTCAGTTCTGGACTACAATTATTTGTTATATCTCTTAATGCTTGTCTATATGCTTTTTGTGGTTCAGTAATTTCTCTGTCTGAACAAGCCCACCAATCAGTTTCTTTTAATAATTTATCTCGTTTCATTCTCACTAAATCTAATTTGAAATTAATTTCAGCTTCTTCTGAATGTTCTTGAAGTTGTTGCCAAGTTACAAATTGTGTATCACCATAGATTGGAGAATTATTTTCATCGTGGTCAATAATCCATTTTACATTGGTATTATATTCCAATTCGTTAGTAGGTACATCTCCAACGCAATGAAAATTTTGACTGACATTTAATTTTTCTTTTACTTTAATTAATTTTATAAGTATATTCATTTTAAACTACCCATAGTTGCATTTGTGCTGGAGTATAATTTCTAAAAGAACCATCTGCTTCACCTGCTGCGTAATACCAATTATCAGTTGAATCTCTTACTTGTAAATAAGCATTGTATGTATAACCAGAAGTCCACCCAGCATTTCCTTGGTCCGCAAAGTCAAACACATTTACAGTTTGAGCCATTTGAAACCAAGTATGGTCATCGAAGTTATTAATAATTCTACTGATACCAAAACCCCAACTACCATCACCAACATAAAATGTACCACCAGTATTTTGACAATATAACCTTAATCTAAAAACACCATGCATTAAATTGCCTTGGTATGACCGCCATGAACAAGTATAAAAAAGCATTATTTTTGAAACAGTAGCTGGAATATAAATGTTACTAACGGTTAGACCACCAACATCTTGCCATGAAGTATTAACAAGAGCACCGGCACTACCGCCGGTAGCAGAACTTTTACTTCCATGATAGACTGCTGTAGCAAATGTTCCTGTAGGACCTTGAGCACCGGTAGGACCTGGAGGACCACCTGAACCTTGAGCACCTGGAGAACCTGTTGGACCTTGAGCACCTGGAGGACCTGGAGGACCTGAACCACCTGGAGGACCTGTTGGACCTTGAGCACCAGGAGGACCAACTACTGTACTACCTGTAGGACCTTGAGCACCAACAGTACCTTGTACACCT